>Ga0078972_1001938_pt1 | contig 72285 bp, 67 predicted proteins | sample YelNatPaOPGAMG01_FD_67568 | JGI IMG/M metagenome (GOLD analysis project Ga0078972, IMG submission 67568) | Hot spring thermophilic microbial communities from Obsidian Pool, Yellowstone National Park, USA - OP-RAMG-01 (SPADES assembly) (version 2) | ecosystem: Environmental > Aquatic > Thermal... | reverse complement strand
GACCCTTCAGGACATTGATAACCGGATTCGTAAACAGAGCCACCAAAACCGTGTAAAGAGCAAATGCACCCACCGCCTCATTCGTGTACATCCGCTCGTACTTGTGCTTCAGAGATATAATAATGAGACCACCCACAATCAGCGCCCCTAACTGAAAATACGGAAAATCTCCTACCCCGGCCATGGCATACTCCGCAAACCCAAAGGTCGCCGTAAGTAAAACCACCACCACCGCTACCGCCATCGTTCCTATCGTCCTTTTCATCTTCCCTTACCTCCTTCCGAGGATTTCTTTCTCTTGCCCATAAATAATGCTTAAAGCGTGCCAAAGATGGGGTGGGATTTAACATCCTGATAATACGATGTAATTATTTCCTGGGAACCCCACTTAAGGCAGGACAATAGAAAGATTCGTTACAACCCTTAAACGAAATGACGAATACCCTCGCCATAGGGGGTTGCTAAAAAACAGCGGCACTAAACAAAGAATACCAGGCGCCATAGTGGGAAAAGTACGGCCTAAAAAAGTATTTTATGAATCCCTACTTTGAGGTAAAAGACATCCGTGCCATTTGTAAAAAATGGGTACGTAGGCAGTGGGGAAAGTGATTAGATAGGGCAATTGGCGAGGTGTTAAATGGAAAGGGCTGAAGGGCATTGCATTTTGTGCGCCTCTCCCCGTAGGAGTCTTCTTTTCACGCAGGGCGAATGGAGCGTTTACCGCTGCGACGGGTGTGGTCTTGGTTTTCTCGACCCCCAACCTGATCCAGAGGAGTTAACCGAGCTCTATCGGAAAGAATACTTCAGCCACCAATATGACGATGGTTGGGATACTAATTCCCGCGAGATGGAAAACCGCCTGTCTCAGGAAATGCACCGCATCCGTTTTTTCCGCAGCATAAAAAGAAGAGGGCGGATTCTCGATCTAGGCTGCGGTATGGGATATTTCCTCTATGCCTGCCGGCTCGCAGGTTACGAGGTGGAGGGTATGGATATCTCCCCCGATGCAGCTAACTACGTGCTAAATACCCTGGGGATTGCTGTTACCGTAGGTTCTGTTGAAGATGTGGATTACGAGCCGGGTTCTTTTGATATCATAACCATGTGGCACTTCCTTGAACATACCCGCAAACCGTCAAAATGCCTTGAGAAGGCCTATCTATGGCTAAAACCAGATGGAATCCTCGTTGTTGATGTACCCAATTACGCGGGAACGGACGCGAAAAAAACGTGGGCTCAGTGGAAAGGATGGCAGCTTCCGTATCATTTTTATCACTTCACCCCTGATACTTTGCGGAGGTTGCTTGCCAAATACGGCTTTGATACGGTAAGAGATAAACATTATCTTTCCGAATATGTGAAGGAGAGGCTCGACAGAACTGTGCTACTTAAACCCTTTTCCCGGATTATTGCGCGCTTTTATTCGGGACACAGTTATGCGGTTGTCGCGCGCCATCGCCGGTAGGAAAGTACTCTGGCATATGTACGCACCGCCCGCTCTACCGAGTCAAAGAAAGGGACACCGGCCGCATACAGATACTCCCCGTAGGACTGATCCCGTACAGGTATCCCAATGACCACGATAGGTTTCTTCAGGCTATTTCTCGTTTCGACAATTGCTTCCGCATATCTCCGATTCATCTCCGGTGTCAATCCGGCTCCAATGATTATTATGCCGTCTACCCCAGGGTCTTGCGCCAGGGTCTTCATGCTTTGAATGTAAATATCCATCTCCAGTGAGGCGGTCAAACCAACATCCACTGGGTTCTTCAGGCTCGTTCCCGTTGGAGGTACGATGCTACTTAGTATCTTAAGTGTTTTAGGAGAAAGTTCCGCTAATTTAAGGCCGTTTACGGAGCAGGCCTCCGCTGCCGCCACGGCCAGCCCCCCGGGTCCCGAGATGATGGCCAACCTCTCCCCTATTTCCACAGAGCTGAGATGGGAAAAACCCACAAGTACGTCTAACCATTCCTCGAAACCCACGACCGGAACCGCCCCTGCCTGTCTTATCATGCCCTGCCATATATCCGAAGGTACCGCCAGGGCGCCGGTGTGGGATGCGGCTGCATTAGCCCCTTCTGCGGTAAGACCCACCTTCCAGATAACGACCGGCTTCTTTAAGGAAGCATGGTGCAAGGCGGTAAAGAATCTCCCTCCATCCCCCACACCCTCGATATAAGCCCCGATAATTTTCGTCTCCGGGTCATCGCCTAAATAGAAGAGGAAATCGGCACTTTTGAGGTCACACTCGTTACCTAAACTTACGGCTTTACTGAAGCGCAGTCCCTTCTTCGCCGCAACGTGGCAGAAGATATTGGCCAGGGAACCGCTATGAGATATCAAGCCCACATTTCCTGGCTCACGGGGAAGTTCAGGGAAAAAGGCAAGGCCCGACCGAGGGGCATAAAACCCCATACAATTTGGCCCGATGAGCCTCATGCCGGCAGCCTTTGCAATCCTGACGATCTCCCCTTCCAGTGCCCTTCCCTCTTCCGTTCCCAGCTCACTAAACCCTGCGGTAAAGAGAATAACCCCTTTTACCTTTTTTTCCGCGCAATCCCTCACGGCAGATAAAGCAAGATGATGTGGCACAAGGACAATCGCCAGGTCCACCGGCCCGGGGATAGAAGAGACATTTGGGTAAGCTTTAAAACCATCTATCTCTTCCGCATGGGGTTGAACCGGATAAATAGGACCGGGAAATTTTTGGTCTAAAAGGGCCAAGAGAAAAAGCTTGCCCGCCTTCATACCCCTCGGCACACCGACTACGGCGACCGACCTGGGATGGAAGAGCTCATCTATCTCATCGAATAAATTCTGGTCCTGTGCCATGCCTTTCCCTTTCGTTTATAATCTGGAAAAAGTCAATATCCCCCTTGAGCCAGGTGATGAAAATTAATTATCCATCTATAAGAAGCTTTTCCTTTATGGTAAAAATTTGGCCGCCAATAATAATAAAAAGGGGTTAACCTTACCGGCCAACCCCTTTTTTATTTCCATGGTGGGCCAGGGCAGAATCGAACTGCCGACACTCGGATTTTCAGTCCGATGCTCTACCGACTGAGCTACCGGCCCGGCTAAGTTCTTTTTGCCTAATAAATATCCCTTCCTTTGTCAAGGTGTTTTTCCCTTTCCCTCACCACAACCGTCCCAGCGATGAGGTCATGCCAGCTCCTCCTTTTTTTATCCACCAACACCCATAGAAAGCCAAGAAAAAAAATAGAAGCCGAAAGCAAATAGCCTGCCGTTCTAAGAAAGGCAATGGATGGTCTTATCCTCCCTCCCATCGGGTCTACCACCTTCAGGCTAAAGAGCTTTTTCCCCGGTGTCTGGCCCGTAGCCCCATGGAAATACGTGTAGTACCCAAACCAGGTGATAAAACACCACAGGTGGAAAAGGAAAATTATCAGTCCTCCCCTGATGAGGAAACCCTCTGGCTCCGCAGACCACTCCCCAACGTTTATTGCGAAAAAACCACTTACGAGGACGGCCAACAAATAGAGAAAATAAATGCCCAAAAGGATCAATTGGTCTACCATGGCGGCGCATAGTCTCCGAAAAAATCCCCCGTAGAGGCTTCCCATTATCCTCTCTCCTTTTGGCCTTCATAAGAAAAAGAACCTAATTCGTACTGAAGAATGGAAGAGATAGCTATCGCTGCCGTCTCTGTCCGGAGGATATACCGCCCCATTCCCACGGGTATAAAACCCTTCCTCTCCGCTCTTTTTACCTCCTCACCCTCAAAGCCCCCTTCAGGCCCCACCAGCACCAAAACCCCCAAGGGATAAATGTCCATACCCACTCGGACTATCTCTCTTAGCTCCCTTTTTCCCTCCTCCCACAAAAGGAGGGGCAAGAATCCCGGGGGAGGTCCTGGGGCGATAAAATCATCGAACCTCATGGGAGGGGAAACCTCGGGTACAAATGCGTGCCGGCTCTGCCTTGCCGCTTGGGCAGCAATCCTCCTCCACCTCCCCAGCTTCTTCTCACCTTCCTCATCCCTGAGCCTCACGAGCGCCCTTTTCGTCAGGAGAGGAACAACCCTCTCCACCCCCAGCTCCGTTACTTTCTCAATAATCAAATCCATTTTTCTGCCCTTTGGGAGGGCCTGGCCGAGCAAAACGCCCTTACTCCTTTTTTCCCGTGCCCGCATTTCCTTAACCCTTACCCCCACGGAACCGGAGGGCAAAACTTCCAGTTCCCCTTTTCCTTCCTTCCCTTTGCCGTCAAAAACCTCGATTTCATCTCCATTCTCAAGGCGTAATACGCGGCACAGATAGTGTCTCTCCTTATCTGAGAGGAGATAAAGCTCCTGGGGCGAGAAATTTTCCGGCAGGAGAAAACGTCTGATGCTCACAGAGAACCTGATTCTTTCTGAAATACATACGCCAGCCACTCTTTCTCCGTTAGGGTACGGTAAAGGACGAGGGGTGGCGATATATAATGTTCCTCTATCTCCGCACGATTCTGCTCTATAATACCGGAAATAATTATGAATCCGCCGGGCTCAAGGAGGGATATTAAATTGGGGCGCAGGCGAAGAAGTGCCCGATCGGTCAAATTGGCCACGATTAAGTCGTGTTCCCCCTTCATCGTGCGCACGTCATGGTACTCTACCCTGACGATATCTTCCACCTCGTTAATCTTTACGTTCTCTCTCGCAATCTCTACGGCCTGCCGGTCTATGTCCACACAGATTACCCCCTTGGCCCCCAGTTTTGCCGCGGCAATTCCCAGGATTCCGGTACCCGTCCCTACATCCAGAACCCTTTCTCCACTTGTCGCGCGCTCGTAAAGGAGGAGGTCTTCCAGTGCCTGTAGGCACATACGGGTAGAAGCGTGCTGACCGGTGCCAAAAGCCATCCCGGGGTCCATCTCTATTAAGATATCGTGCCCTGTTACGCTGTATCTTTCCCAGGTAGGCTTGATGACTATGTTTCTCGTCACCCTGATGGGCTTGAAATACTTTTTCCAGCTTTCCGCCCATTCCACATCGGTAATAATTTCAGTCTCATATTTCGGTGTGGGAAGATGGGGAAAGAGGGTCGAAACACTTTTTAAATAATTATCCAGGTTAGCAAGACGACTTTCCAGACGAGCGTCTTTGGGAAAATAGCCTTTAATGACTGTAATTCCCTCTGTTTCCGGTTTTTCCTCCAGGATATTTCCTTCCGTCTCTTCCTCGCAAACTCCTTCCGACCCCGCCTCAGTAAGAAAATTGGATACCGCATCGGATAGCTCCGATGGTACGGAAACCCTCACTTCCATCCATTCTTCACGCATCGTCATCACCTTTTGGCTACCTTTACGGATTTACCCATATCTATACCATTTTCCGCATCATTTCAAGCAGCTTGAAATTCACCCTCGCTTAGTGATAGAGGGGAAAAGATGAAATACTATCCCGTATTCCTCGATATTTCTAACCGCCCCTGCACAGTGGTAGGGGGCGGTCTCGTGGCAGAAAGGAAGGTGTGGCGTCTGTTGATAAGCGGTGCCCTTGTAACGGTAGTTTCTCCCTGCCTCACTCCCACCCTGGAAGCCCTTGAAAGGGAGGGAAAGATAAAGGTGCACCGGAGCGAATACGACTCGGCTTACATCAAAGGGGCTTTCCTCGTTATCGGGGCCACGGACCGTCCAGACGTAAACGAAAGGATTTTTCAGGATGGTCGAAAGGCAGGAATACTTGTAAACATCGTAGATGACCCTGAACGGTGCGACTTCATCCTCCCCTCCGTAATGGAACAGGGGGACCTCACCATCGCCGTCTCTACCGCCGGGAAGAGTCCGGCCCTGGCAAGAAAAATACGCCAGGATCTGGCGGAGATCTTCGGGCCTGAATACGCGCGCCTCACCGAAATCCTGGGAAGGATAAGAGAGGAAAACCGGGGTAAAGAGCCGGATGGTGAAAAACGTACGGAGATGTACTCCCGCCTCGTTTCCTCGGAAATACTGAAAGAAATCCGGGAAAAGAGATGGGATAGGGTAAAAGAAATCATCCGGGAGCATACGGGCCTCGAGATAGATTTAAACGAGGGAGAAACTAGATGAGTGTCCTTCTTTGCCGGTTCGCCATCCTCCTCTATCTCGGTGCTACCCTCTTTTACATCTTTTCCCTCCTCAAAAGACGTGTTCATCCGGCCAAATACGCCACCTGGACAATGGCCGCAGCTTTTGCCGCCCACAGTGTTTTCATGGTTTTTATTTGGAAAGACCGAGGCTACACCCCGGTTATTACCATTCCCGACGTCCTTTCCTTTTTTGCGTGGTCAATTACGGGGGCCTATCTTTTAGTCCAATTCCGAACAAAAACCCGGGTCTTGGGTATTTCCATTGCACCGGTTTCCCTCTTGCTTCTCCTCTGGGCCTCTCCTGGTATTAGCGGGATTGTGCAGGTGCCCCCAATTTTGAAAAGCTCCCTTGTTTATCTCCACGTCTCCCTCTCCCTCATGGGGGAGGCGTTCTACACCCTGGCCACCCTGGCAGGGGTTGTTTATCTCATTCAGGATGGACTGCTTAAGAGGAAGACTTCCCAGAGCTACATCCGCTATCTGCCACCCCTTAAAGACCTAGACGGGATTAACGAATGGTCGCTCGTGTGGGGTTTCATCTGCCTCACCCTGGGGATTATAGCCGGTATGTTCAATGCCCGGGTAACGTGGACCGGCGCCTGGCACCTGGACGCTAAATTTATTTGGTCCTGGGGAGCGTGGGTCTTCTTTGCCATCCTCGTTCATCAGCGCCTCGCCATCGGCTGGACGGGGCGGCGCCCGGCCATCCTAACTTGCCTATTCTTTTTTCTCCTCATGGGGACCTTCATCCTGGAGCTTTCTCTATTTCCCTCCCTGCACCGGTTTTTTTAGCCATGGAAATTATTCTTGTTGGCACAAACCATAAAGCATCCCCCCTTGAAATACGGGAACGCCTCACCCCACGGGATGATGAGACCCCTCATCCCCTATCCGTCATAAGAAAGCTTCCATCGGTTCAAGAGGCCTTTTTTTTATCTACCTGCAACAGGGTAGAGGTATTGGCAGGGGCAAAGGATGCCGAAACGGCCGGAAGAGCCATAAAAGTGTATCTAATGAACAGGGGAAAATTAACCAAAGGGGAAGGGGAAAAATTTTTTTACCATTACAAGGGGGAAGAAGCCGTGCGGCATCTTTTCCGTGTGGCTGCCAGCCTGGATTCCCTCATCATTGGTGAACCTCAGATTCTGGGTCAGGTCAAGGATGCTTACCGTCTGGCAACGGAAATGGGGGCCACCGGAATCCTTCTAAACCGGGCCCTTCACTTCTCTTTCCGGGCGGCAAAGCGCGTCCGAACGGAAACAGGTCTGGCCGCCCATGCTGTTTCGGTTAGTTACGCAGCCGTCGAGTTAGCTAAGAAAATCTTCGGCCAACTGGAAAAGAAAACGGCCCTCCTAATTGGAGCGGGAGAGATGGCAGAGCTGGCTGCCCGACATCTGATGAAAAACGGTATCCAGCGCATAATCCTCGTAAACCGCACCTTCAGCCGAGCCCAGGAATTAGCGGCTGCCTTCAACGGTACCGCCTTACCTTTTTCTGAGCTACCGGCGGCCATTATGGAAGCCGACATTATCGTTACTTCCACAGGGGCCACAGGTTACCTTATTACACCGGAAATAGTAGCCACTTCCCTGAAAAGAAGGCGCAATCGATTGCTCCTTATGGTTGACATTGCGGTGCCCAGGGACATCGACCCCCGGGTGGGAAAAATGGAAAACGTATACCTCTTCGATATGGACGACCTGCAAGACATCGCTGATGAAAACATGAAGATTAGAAAAGGAGAGGCAAAAAAGGCGGAGAAAATCGTGGAAGAAGAGACGCTAAGGTACATGACCTGGTTTAAAAGCCTGGAGACGGTTCCTACCATCATCGACCTGAGAGAAAAGGTGGAAACCATCATGCAGGAGGAGTTAGACAGGGTCGGGGCATGGCTGCGCAAACTCCCAGAAGAAGACCGAGAAGAGGTAGAAATTCTCCTCAGGTCTGTGGTAAAGAAAATTCTCCATGATCCCATAACCGCCCTCAAGGAAGTACAGATGGAAGAAGGTGCAATAGGCTACATTGCCCTCCTGAGGAAGCTCTTTAAACTAAACAAAACCTGTCCCCCTGCCACGGGGAGAAAGGATGGGGAACCATCAGACATTTAATCAAGGTGGGGAGCCGGGGCAGTGCTCTGGCTTTGAAACAAACGGAGATCATCTGCGACAAACTGCGCGCCCGATACCCGGAGACGATAATTGAGGTGCACGTGGTGAAGACAAAGGGAGATATTATGCAGGACGTATCTCTTGTACAGCTCGGGGGCAAAGGGGTATTCGTAAAAGAGATTGAAGAGGCTCTTCTCAATCACGAGATCGATCTTGCCGTCCACAGCCTGAAAGACTGCCCTTCCGATATACCCGAGGCGCTGGAAATTGTAGCGACCCCTCCCCGAGAAGACCCTCGAGATGTTCTCATCTCCCGAGAAAACGTAAAGATAGAAAGACTCCCCCACGGCGCCCGCATTGGTACCGGCTCTCTCCGGAGAAAATGCCAGCTTCTGCATCTCTATCCAGACCTGCAAATTATACCTCTCAGGGGCAATCTCGATACTCGTATAAAGAAAATAGAGACGGAGAATCTACACGGAATCGTAGTGGCGGCTGCAGGCATCAAACGCATGGGCTGGACATCTCAGGTGAGCTCCTTTATTCCCTCTGATCTCGTTATCCCCGCCGTAGGTCAGGGCATCTTGGCCCTGGAGATAAGGCGGGACGACGAGGACCTCAAAGGAGGCCTTTCCTTCCTGAATGACGATAAAACATGGCGGGAGGCAGAGGCGGAGAGGGCCTTTCTCAAACACATAGGGGGAGGTTGTCGACTACCCATGGGTGCCCATGCCGTGATGGGCAACGATATTATAACTGTAAGCGGTTTCATCGGCACCCCTAATGGGCGGGCCCTGTTCCGCAACGAATTCCGGGGTCCCGCAGACAAAGCGAGGGAAATAGGTATGGCCCTGGCGGAAGATATCCTTACCCGGGGCGGAAAGGCTATTGTGGAAAGGATGTTCCGGTGAAGAAAAAGAAGGGCACAGGAAGGGTCTTTCTCGTAGGAGCTGGTCCGGGCGACCCGGGTCTTATCACAATAAAGGGGTTACGCTGTCTCAGGGAAGCGGATGTCGTCATTTACGACCACCTTATTCCGGAGGAGGTTTTGAAATTGTGTCCTCCCCATGTCCGCTTCATTTATGCGGGGAAATCAGGAAGCGACCATACCCTGGCCCAGGAAGAAATCAACCACCAGCTGGTGATAGAAGCGAAAAAAGGCCTTACCGTTGTTCGTCTGAAGGGAGGAGACCCCTTCATTTTCGGCCGGGGTGGGGAAGAGGCCCTGGTTCTGAGAGAACAGGGTATCCCTTTCGAAATAGTCCCCGGCGTGAGCTCAGCCATCGCCGTTCCCGCCTATGCGGGGATACCTCTTACCCACCGGGGGCACACCTCCACCCTGACGTTCGTAACGGGCCATGAAGACCCCAAGAAGGAAAAAAGCGCGCTCGATTGGGAGGCCCTTGCTCGGATAGGAACCCTCGTTTTTCTCATGGGGGTCAAAAATCTACCTCATATAACGGAAAACCTCCTGAGGGCCGGTAAGCCCGCCGATACACCTGTCGCCCTCATTCGCTGGGGCACTACCCCGGAACAGGAAACGCTCGTTTCCACCCTCAAGGATATCGCAAAGGAATCGCAAGAGAAAGGATTTTCGCCGCCTGCCATTCTCGTGGTAGGCTCCGTGGTTTCTTTAAGAAAGGAACTTAACTGGTTTGAGAACTTACCTCTTTTTGGGAAGGGGATCGTCCTCACCCGCCCCTTGGAGCAATCGGCGGAAATGGCAGAAAGGTTGAAAAACCTGGGGGCCCGGGTGATTCTTTTCCCCACCATCGAGATTGAACCGCCTGCAAGCTGGAAAGGGTGCGACGATGCCATCGACCGACTCGACACCTATCATTGGATCATCTTCACGAGTGTAAACGGGGTAAAGTTCTTCTTCCGACGGTTGATGGAGAAGGGCAAAGATGTGAGAGATTTGAAGGGGCTGCATTTTGCCGCTATCGGGCCAACCACGGCCCAGGCCATTAATGCTTTCGGTATCGTGGTCGAGATAAATCCCAGCGTCTACACCTCCGAGGGTCTTGTAGAAGCCTTCAAACCCATCGACCTCCGAGGGCTTCGCATCCTCATTCCCCGGGCCCAGGAAGCTAGGGATGTGTTGCCCAAGGGACTTGCTCGCCTCGGTGCCCAGGTGCATGAGGTAGCCGTCTACCGCACAATAGGCAACCGGCCAAACCAGGAAGAACTCCTGAAATTGATGGCAGAGGGGCGGGTCTCATGCCTCACCTTTACCAGTCCTTCTACTGTGAAGCACTTCCTGTCACTTATGGGCAAAGGGTTCCGCCTGCCCAAGCAGGTAAAAGTTGCCGTCATTGGACCCGTAACGAAGGCCTATGCCCGTGAATGCGGCTTACCGGTTCATATCGAAGGAAAACCTTACACAAAAGAAGGGTTGATCGATGGCATCGTAAATTATTTTGTAAAAAACGAAAATAAGTTTTATAAATGAGTAAAAAAAGGAGGAGCTCAATGAAGAGATTTCGTTACTCCGTCATCGCCATTTTCCTAGCCGTTCAATTTATCTTTCCCGGATGGGTGCTTTCTGCCCCCATCGGCCATTTTCTCACCGTGTCCGGAGATGTTAAGGTCACCCGGGCGGGTAAATCCATTGCAGCTCAAGTAAAGATGCCCTTGGAGGTGGCAGATGTAATTGAAACCGGTCCGGGGGCGGAGGCAAAACTTTTGCTTCAGGACGAAAGCACCATAACCCTTGCCCAGAAAACCCATTTCAAGATTGACGAATTTTTAGTTAAAGAAAAATCCCGTACCGGCTCATTTTTTGTCACCATCGGCAGAATCGTGGTGGATGTGAAAAAGTTCATAGGGGGGGAATCTTCCTTTCTCGTCCGCTCACCCACGGCCGTAGCCGGCGTCCGAGGGACAGGTTTTGAGTTCATCGTTGCCCAGGTAGGCTCTCAAGTGGTCACCACCGTCACCTGTACCGCCGGCTCCCTTACCTTATCAGCCCTTTCGGCCACAGGGGCAATTATCTCTACGACTGTGATAACTGCCGGGCAGACGGCGGTCATCACTGCTACGGGCATCACTGTATCGGCTGCGGCCGCAGGTGCAGGGGCAGCCGGTGCGGCGGGTGCAACGGCGGGGACGGCAACAGCGGCCGGTATTACCACCGGCACAGTAGCGACCGCTGCCGTGGTAGCGGCGGGGGTTATTACCACGGTGATTATCTCCACTACTTCAAGTGAGGCGGTAACCACCCATCATCACTAACATGTCATGCCTTGACGAGGAGAATTTTTTTGGATATGTTGGGTCTAAAGGGCGCCATCCTCTAACGAGATGGCGCCCATTTTTTCCCCGAAGGTACAACCTATGATCGGAATTTCTAAACTTTACTGCGGGGCGGTGGAGGTGGGTGACGTCCTCCGGTACGGGCGGGACTCCCGCCATTTACCCTCCCATCTCCTCCAGTTTTCGGCCGATAAAAAGCCAGTGGTGGTGTGGAACATGACCCGCCGCTGCAATCTCCGCTGCATCCACTGTTACGCCTCCGCCCGTGATGGAAGCCCTTCAGGAGAATTGTCCACCCGGGAGGCGAAGGGAATGATCGATGACCTCGCCCGCTTCGGCGTCCCCGTTCTTCTATTTTCCGGGGGAGAGCCTCTCCTTAGAGACGACTTGGTAGAGCTTGTGACCTATGCAAGTCGCCGTCAGATCCGCACCGTTATTTCCACCAATGGCACCCTCATTTCTTCCGAAGTGGCAAAAAAACTTGCTGAAGCCGGCCTTGCTTACGCGGGCATCAGTCTCGATGGTCTGGAAGAAACTAATGACCGCCTAAGAGGCGTTCAGGGGGCCTTCAAAGAAACCCTAAAGGGCATGGAGAACTGTCAGAAAGCAGGGATAAAAGTGGGACTCAGATTCACAGTAAGTCGCCTGAACGTTCGTGATGTCCCCGCCATCTTTGACTTGATTGAAAAATACGACATTCCTCGTCTTTGCATATATCACCTCGTCTATACAGGCCGGGGCAGCCGCCTAGCTAAAGAGGACCTCTCCCACGGGGAAACCCGGTATCTCCTGCATCTCATCATGGACCGGACCCGGGACCTTTTCTCCCGGGGAAAGGCAAAGGAAATCCTCACGGTAGACAACCACGCCGACGGGCCCTTCGTGTACCTTAGGCTCCTTTGGGAAGACCCTGCTCGGGCAGAGGAAGTCCTATCGCTTCTCAAGATGAACGAGGGCAACAGCTCCGGGGTGGGAATAGGGTGCATAAGCTGGGATGGGGAAGTTCATCCCGACCAGTTCTGGCGGCATATCTCCCTGGGAAACGTAAGGGAGGAGCCCTTCAGTTACATCTGGACACATAACGATTTCCTTCGTAAGCTGCGAGAACGGAAAAAATATCTGAAGGGGCGCTGCGCCACCTGCCGCTGGCTCGATGTATGCAACGGCAACTTCCGCGCCCGGGCAGAAGCATTAACAGGAGATATCTGGGCCGACGACCCGGCCTGTTATCTGACGGATGAGGAAATAAGAAATGAGGAGGAAAGAACATGCAATTCCCCGATTACAGGCCAAGGAGGCTAAGGAAAAACGAACTTTTCCGCCGTTTGGTGAGGGAAACATACATCACCGTGGACGATCTTGTAGCCCCTCTCTTTATCTGTCCGGGAAAGGGGACCCGCCGACCGGTGCCTTCTATGCCGGGGGTTTTTCAACTTTCCATTGACCTCGCGATAAAGGAGGTGGAAGCCCTCCGCGACCTCGGCATCTGTGCCGTTCTTCTCTTTGGCATCCCCGAAACCAAGGACCCGGAGGCGACACAGGCCTTCGCAGAAAAAGGGATTATTCAGAGGGCCATAAGGGAGATAAAGAAAAAGGTGCCAGACATTCTCGTTATTACGGATGTGTGTCTGTGTGAGTACACGAATCATGGACACTGCGGTATCCTGGAGAAGGAGGAGGTGAAAAACGACCTCACCCTCGAGGTTCTGGCCGAAACCGCCGTCTCCCATGCCCGGGCCGGGGCGGATATGGTGGCCCCTTCCGCTATGATGGACGGCCAGGTAGGCGCCATCCGGGAGGCTCTGGATGAAGCAGGCTTCGAGGACACCCCCATCATGGCCTACAGTGCCAAGTACGCTTCCAGCTTTTACGGCCCCTTCCGGGAGGCGGCAGAATCGGCCCCCCAGTTTGGCGACCGGAAATCTTACCAGATGGATCCCGCTAACTTGGATGAAGCGATGAGGGAAATATCCCTGGATGTTAGCGAAGGAGCCGACATTATCATGGTTAAACCTGCCCTCCCCTATCTGGACGTGATCAGACGCGCAAAGGAAGAGTTTGATCTACCTCTGGCCGCCTACAACGTAAGTGGGGAATACGCGATGATAAAGGCCGCCGCCCAACTGGGATGGCTGGATGGGGAAAGGGCGATGATGGAAGTCCTCACGGCAATAAAAAGGGCAGGAGCCGATATCATCATAACCTATTTCGCCAAGGAGGCAGCCCACATAATAAAAGGAAAGTAAAGGCATGAGAACCTTTCCGACCCAACTACGCCTGGTCGCCTGGGAAATAACGAGGAGCTGTAACCTAAGTTGTATCCACTGCCGCGCCTCTTCTAAAAAGGGTCCTTACGAGGGGGAACTTAACACGGATGAGTGCTTTAAGCTCCTTACGGACATCGCTCAGATAGGGAAACCGGTAGTTATTCTTACGGGCGGAGAACCCCTCCTGAGAGCCGACATCACTGAAATTGCCGCCTACGGCACTAAATTAGGTCTCAAGATGGTCATGGCCACCAACGGCATCCTTTTAAACGGGGAAACAGTCTCTGCCCTTAAGGAAGCAGGAATAAAAAGGGTAAGCGTAAGCCTGGATGGTCATAAGGCAGAGATTCACGACCGCTACCGTGGAGTAACGGGTGCCTTTTCCGGAGCCCTCCGAGGGATTGAAGCCCTTAAGGCGAAGGACATGGAATTTCAGATCAACACCACCATCTCGGCAGAAAATCTCGCTCATCTGAAATATATCCACAGGCTCACGGTCGATCTCGGTGCCAAGGCCCATCACATCTTTCTCCTCGTCCCCGTCGGCCGGGGCAAGGCGATGGAAGAAGTAGATATCACCCCGGAAAAATACGAGGAGATTCTTGCCTGGTTTGCCGACCATAGCCGAGAGTGCCCCATAGAACTCAAGGCCACCTGTGCCCCCCACTACTACCGCATTTACCGCGAAGTGACAGGGCATGGCGGACAAGGAATGACGAGGGGCTGTCTCGGAGGCATCTCCTTTTGCTTCATATCCCACCGAGGGCAGGTGCAGCCTTGCGGTTATCTGGAACTGAATTGTGGAAATATAAGGGAAGAGGGCTTTGCCCATATCTGGGAAAAGTCGGAAATTTTTCAAAAACTGAGAAACCCTCTAAACTACAAGGGAAAGTGTGGAAAATGTGAATTTATCTCCATCTGCGGGGGATGCCGTGCCCGCGCCTACGAATTAACGGGGGATTTTCTGGCAGAAGAACCCCTTTGCACCTACCAGCCGAAAAATTTATCCCCCCCCAAAAAGCTGGACGAAAAGGACCGGGCTTTACTCAATGCTATTCAGGCTGGCCTCCCCCTCGAGCCCACACCTTTTTCAGTCATGGGCCAAAAGGTGGGTCTGAGTGAAGAGGCAGTAATCACACGTCTCCGGGCGATGAAAGAAAATGGAATCATAAGACGCATCGGGGCTTTTTTTGACGCCCCAAGGATGGGTTTTGCCTCTACCCTTGTAGCCGCCCGCTGCCCGGAAGAGAAGGAGAAGGATTTTATTAAGTTCATAAATTCTTCCCCTTACGTGACCCACAATTATCGACGCCGGGGAGAGCATAACATCTGGTTTACCGTCATCGCTCCCTCGGAGAGGGAAATCGAGGCTTTTTTATCTTCTCTCCGAAGGGAAACGGGGGTTACGGATATGGTCTCTATGAAAGCCACAAAGAGATTTAAAATCGATGCCCGCTTCGAGGTATAAAAAATGGATACCGTATACCTGATAGACGGCAATAACTATATCTTCCGCGCCTTCTACGCCATCCCCGAGCTCTCCAATTCCAAAGGGTTCCCTACCAATGCCATTTACGGTTTTACCCTAATGCTTCTCAAACTGCTAAGGGAAGCAAACCCCAAGTACGTAGCCGTATGTTTCGACGTGAAGGGGCCTACTTTCAGGCATAAGGCCTATGCCGATTACAAGGCTACCCGCAAACCCATACCCGATGCCCTTATCCCACAGATACCAATCGTCAAGGAGATCTCCCGGGCGTTAGGTTGTAAAATCCTCGAACAGGAAGGATTGGAAGCGGACGATATTATCGGCACCCTCACGTTAAGATTGGCCGCTTCGGGAAAAGAAGTTGTCGTGGTCTCCGGTGATAAGGACCTCCTCCAACTCGTGGGAGATCGGGTCACAATGCTCGATACGATGAAAGATAAACGCTACGATAGATTATCGGTGAGGGAACGCTTTGGCGTGGAACCCTCTCAGATTGTCGACCTCCTCGCCTTAGCCGGAGATACCTCGGACAACATCCCCGGCGTGCCCGGTATCGGCCCCAAAGGGGCTCAACGTCTGCTCGAGGAATTTGGCTCCCTCGAGAATATCCTCAACCACCTCGACAGGGTAAAAAACGCAAGGGCCCAGACGACACTGCGGAAGTTTGCTGACCAGGCCAGGTTAAGTCAGGAACTTGCCCGCATTAAAACCGATGCCCCCATATTGGTCAGCCTTGAAGACATGACCCGGCAAGAGATGGACCAGCAGAAGCTCCGGGACCTCTTCAGCCAACTTGAGTTTACCTCCCTCCTAAACGAGATAAAAACGGATGAGCAGCGGGAGGGCGAATTTTTCACCATCCGCGACGCCCTTTTTTTCGCTAAATGCCAGGAAGAGATAAAGGCAAAGGGAGAGACTGCCATCTGGGCGGAGCTCTCTTCTGAGAACCCTCTCGAGGGTAAACTCGTAAACATCGGCTTTGCCATAGAAGAAGGAAAGGCTTACAGCCTAAGTTTACCTTCCGTCCCGAAAGGTGAGAGGGAAAAGATTTTGGAGGGTATCTTCTCTCTCCTCTCTTCCCCTACCATCACCAAGCACGGGCATGACCTAAAGACGTTTTATCTCTTATGCGCTAACCAGAGGGTAGAGTTCAGAGGTGCGGGAATGGATACGATGCTTGCCTCCTACATCCTCAACCCCTCCCGAAAATCGAGTTCCCTTTCAACCATCGCCCTTGAACATCTCGGGTTCGCCCTCCCCCCGAAGGGAGAAAACACCCAAGCCTTATGTGCCTCCACCATCCTTTCCCTTCAGCGCCACTTAACCCCCCTCCTTATCCAGGATGGCTTGGAAGAAGTTCTGTATCGTATAGAGTTGCCACTCGTACCAGTCCTCGCCCGCATGGAAAGCCACGGGGTCCTCATCGATACAGCATTCCTGCGCCGTATGTCGGAAGAAATGGAGGGGCTTCTTGCGGCCTCGGCAGAGAAGATATACTCCCTCGCCGGTGAGAGGTTCAACATCAATTCTCCCAAACAGTTACAGACCATTCTATTCGAGCGGCTGAAACTTCCTCCAGGGAGAAAGACAAAAGAAGGCTATTCTACCGATGTCGAAGTGCTCACCCAGCTTGCCCAGAAACACGATTTGCCGGCGGAAATCCTGGCCTATAGAAGCCTTTCCAAGTTAAAATCAACATACATTGACGCCTTGCCGGCACTCGTAAACCAGCGGACAGGTCGCGTTCACACTTCTTATAACCAGGCTATCACGGCCACCGGGCGGCTATCGAGCAGCAATCCCAATCTTCAAAATATACCCATCCGTACCCCAGAGGGAAAGAGAATCCGGCAGGCCTTCATTGCCCCCTCGGGATATTCACTCATCTCCGCGGACTACTCTCAGGTGGAGCTCAGGATCCTGGCCCACCTTTCGGAAGATGAAAAGCTCCTTAAGGCCTTTTCTTTGGGTAGCGATATCCACCGGGAGACGGCCTGCCAAATTTTCGGGGTAAGGCCGGAAGAGGTCACGGAAACCATGCGCCGGCAGGCCAAAGTTATCAACTTCGGCATTATATATGGCATGAGTCCTTTTGGCCTCGCCAAAGAACTGGGCATCAATCAGAACCTGGCTCAGGCTTATATCGACGAATATTTCCGCAAATACCCAGGGGTTAAAGCTTATATACAGAGGCTCCTTTCCGAGGTAAGGCAAAAGGGATACACCACTACCCTCTTCAACCGCCGTAGGTACATACCGGAGATTACGAGTAACAATGCCTCTATTCGCCAGATGGCAGAGCGGATGGCAATAAACACACCCATCCAGGGAACGGCAGCAGATATAATAAAGTTGGCTATGATACACTTAGAGGAGGCGATTCGTGACCGCAATTTAAACGCACAGATGATTATACAAGTCCACGATGAACTAGTCCTAGAAGTGGAAGATACGCAAAGGGAACAAGTAGCTGACCTTGTGCGCCGGGAGATGGAAGGGGTTCTGGAACTAAAGGCACCCCTCAAGGTTGATTTAGGCTGGGGGAAAAACTGGGATGAGGCCCATGCCTCGTAGAGGATTCCTAATTCTTCTCTCCCTACTCCCCTTCCTCCCCAGTCTTTCCTTTGGGGACACTATCGAAAACTATGTCAAAAATTACAGGGAAGTCGCCGCACCCCCTTGGAGAACGGTAAAACCACTCCTTATGGATTTCTACAGGCAGCGCAATTACGCACCTGCCTGGGATAAGGCAAAAGGTTTTGCCCTCCTTGAAAGCGTGGGGAAGGCGGCCGAGGAAGGATTGGATCCCCGAGTATACGGACTGGATGAAGCCCGGGCCTTTCTGGATAGGGCTAATGATGTCCCCCTGTCACCTCAAGGGGACGTATTCCTGACGGAGATTTTTCTCTGCTACGCCCTCCATCTTTCCCAGGGGCGTCTGGACCCGGCGCAGTTCTATCCACAATGGCGTCCCGTAAGGAGGGACGTAGATATAATAAGGGCGCTAAACGAAGCACTTGAAACGGGAAATTTTGAAGAAATCTTCATCCGCCTTGCCCCGCAACACCCCACCTATCATCGTATGAAGGAAGAACTGCGCCACTTGAGGGAACTTGGGGGGAGGGAAATACCCCCTGGAAACTTAAAGGAGATCCTCACCGCCTTCGGGGATCTGGTACCCGAAGGAGGGAAAGAAGAGCTCATCGATGCGATAAGACGCTTCCAATGGCGTCACGGCCTACCCCCTACGGGGCGCATCGATAGAGAAACAAGGAAGTTTTTAAACCTACCATGGGAAGAAAGAATCCGTAGGCTCGAGATCAATATGGAACGTTGGCGGTGGTTGCCCGATGATTTCGGTTCCCGTTATATCTTGACCATTCTTCCAGACCTTACCCTCTACGTAGTGGATGAGGGGCGAACGGTAATGGCCATGAAGACGGTCATCGGGACCCCACAACAACCTTCCCCCATCTTCTGCGGGCAACTTTCGTATCTCGAATTGAATCCCACCTGGAATATACCCCCCTCCATTGTGGCAAAGGAAATCATTCCCAAAGTTATAAAGGATCCCGAGTACCTCAAAAAGAAGAGGATCCGCATCTACCGAGATTGGAATGAGTCAGCCCCCGAGATTCCCCCGGAAAAAATAAAATGGCACCGCATAAACCCCGAAAAGTTCCCTTACCGCCTCACTCAGGACCCGGGCGTGAATCCCCTAGGGCGCATCAAATTCATGTTCCCGAATGAATTCGATGTCTATCTCCATGACACTACAGAACGGCACCTCTTCCATCGCAAGCACCGTCTTTATAGCCATGGTTGTATTCGCATCGAACATCCCTTCTCTCTTGCCCTCTGGCTTCTCAAAGACACTTACCTTGGCTTTCCGGAGGAGCTGAAAAAAGAGATAAGGTCCCGAAAGAGACAAAAAATTGAACTTCCGAACCCCATCCCGGTTTACATTATCTATCTTACCGCCTGGGTGGACGGAAACGGCCTTCTTCATTTTCGCCCCGACTACTACGAGTACGATAAGATGATGCGGGAGGCTTTAAAGGCCCTCCCCTCTCTATCCCCTCCGTGATTTACCATTGACACGCCCTGCCCTTTTCGCTAAACCGCATCTGGAAAAAATAAAGGGAAAAAGACCTCTATGCCAAAAGGAAATTCAAAATTTTTTATTCTGACAGCCTTCCTTCTCCTCTTCACGATGCTCCCATCTTATGCTTTTGCCGCTAGCGAGCGCATCTTTAAAATAGGGGAAGACGCCATCGTGGAGCGAGACATGCACGTCCGATCGGTGTGCGTGGTAAATGGGCAGGCCACGATTTTCGGACAGGTGGATGGTAACGTGGTGGCCATCAACGGTTCCGTGGTCCTAACGCGAAAATCGGTGGTCAGGGGAAATGTTCTGAGTCTCGGGGGAGTGGTAGTAATGGCCCGGGGAGCCGTGGTGGAAGGATCGGTAACAGAAATTAACTCCGCCCATATATCTGAAATCATCACAAAAATTTTGAGCAACGAGTGGGAAGGATGGTCCTGGCTTGCTGCCGTATTTTCCCTGGCGGTCTTCTTCTGTACCCTCGTTGTCGGTGTCATTACGGTAGCCCTTATTCCAGGGCCGATTGTACGCATCAGTCAAACCATCGCTGGCCAATTCTGGAAGTCCACGGCCGTTGGTGTCCTCACCCTCATTCTCATAGTTCCCGTTGCTGTCCTGCTCACGATTTCGGTAATTGGTATCGTCCTCATACCCCTTGAGGTCTTAATCGTTACCTGCGCCGCCTTCATGGGGCTTATTGCCATATCCCATTTAATCGGGGACAAGTTCTACCTCCTGTGCCGCAAATCTTCCCCCGGTCCCGTAGGCAGGGTAATATGGGGGCTTATTCTCATCTGGCTTATCGGTTGGATTCCCGTTATTGGATGGATGCTTAAGGTTTTACTGATCACCATCGGCATGGGTTCTACCATTTTTACCCGTTTCGGCATGTTATTGCCAGCTAAGGACACCGCATAGGGGGGATCGAGATGGGGAAAATTTTCGGTACCGATGGCATCCGGGGTCGGGCTAACACCTATCCCATGACGGTAGAGTTAGCCGTTAATCTCGGTCGGGCGGTAACCCAATTTTTTGCAAAACCTGGCCATCGGCCACGTATAATAATAGGGAAGGATACCCGACTTTCGGGAGATATGCTGGAATGTGCCCTTTCGGCTGGTGTTTGTTCCGCGGGGGGAACAGCGATATCTTCTGGCATCATGCCCACGGCAGGCATTGCCTACCTTACTTCAAGCATGAGAGCGGATGCGGGAATCGTGATTTCAGCTTCCCATAACCCCTTCTACGACAACGGATTCAAAATCTTCTCCCGAGATGGTTTCAAGCTACCCGATGAGATAGAGGCCCAAATAGAGGAGATGCTCTCTTTCTCCCACACCCAGAGTATCCCCCTATCCGAGGCGGAAAGCATCGGTCGCCAGCAAGTGATGAGCGATGCGGCGGGGCGGTATATCGTTTTTCTAAAAAACACCTTTCCCCGCCACCTATCTCTGGAGGGGATGAAAGTAGTTCTGGATTGCGCCAACGGTGCCTCTTATCAAATAGCCCCCGCTATCTTCTCTGAACTGGGAGCAGAAGTTACGACCATCCACGACCGGCCGGACGGGATTAACATAAACGTCCTTTGCGGTTCTCAACATACGGACACCCTGGTAGAGGAAGTGTTAATCCGGGGCGCCCATGCCGGATTCGCCCTGGACGGAGACGGGGATCGCGTGATTGCGGTAGATGAAAAAGGGGAAATTCTCACAGGGGACCGTATCATGACCATCTGTGCCCGTTTTCTGAAAGATGCCGGCAGATTAAAAAATAACCTCGTCGTCCATACGGTGATGAGCAATATGGGGTTCCTTAAGGCCCTGGAGGAAATGGGCATCGACCACTTAGCAACTGATGTGGGGGATAGGTACGTCCTAGAGGCTATGAAAACGAACGGTGCTGTCTTAGGAGGAGAAGATTCGGGGCACATAATTTTCCTTGACCTTCACACTTCGGGAGATGGCATCTTGACCGCTCTTCAGGTCCTCGCTGCCATGAAAACTTACGATATACCCCTTTCCACCTGCGCTGCATGGATGATGGTCTATCCCCAGGTCCTCATAAATGTGGAGGTAAGAGAAAGGCGGGATCTCTTCACCATCCCTGAAATAGTCACCGCCATAGAAAAGGCAAGAGACCGCCTGGGGGGGGGAGGAAGGGTGCTGGTTCGCTATTCTGGAACCCAGAATCTGTGTCGGGTAATGGCAGAAGGCTCTTCGCGGGAGGAAACGGAGTGGGCTGCCCGCACCATTGCTGGGGCAATCGAAAAAAACCTCGGCTCTGGAGAAGAAAATTGAATTTCGCCATAGGCCTGGCAGGGGGGACTTTTGGGAGCCTGTTTGGTCTAGGTGGAGGTGTGATAATTGTTCCTCTACTGGTTCGATTTCTCGGACTCCCCCAGCACACCGCACACGGAACGAGTTTAATGTCCCTTGTCTTTACCGGCTTTGTGGGTTCCCTACCCTATCTATGGTACCGACACCTGGACGCATCATCTGCCTTTATCCTCGCCCTTTCGGCCATGGGCACCGCACACCTTGGGGCAAAGTTCTGTCATACCCTCCCGGAAAGGAAGCTGAAGAGATACTTCGGTGTTTTTTTAATGGTCATGGCCTTTTTTCTCCTCTCCAAGCAGTATTTGGGGGCCCTTTCAGATCCCCTCACCGGAGTTGCCCGCTGGCTTACCTTAATCGGGGCGGGTCTTCTCACCGGTTTCTTAAGCGGCCTCATGGGAATTGGGGGAGGTGCCATCATGATTGCCTTTCTCGCTATTCTTCTCGGCTTCGATCAGCATCTCGCCCAGGGTACCGCTCTTTTGGCCATGATACCAGGTGGAGCGATCGGGGGATGGACATACTGGAAAAACGGCCAGGTAGACAAAAATAATCTCCTCCCCCTCATCATCGGTATCACTTTAGGAGCCTTGGCAGGAGGTACCCTGGCCCAGTACATCCCCACAGACAAACTGCGTATTTTCTTTGCGATGATTCTAATCGGTCTCGGATACCGTTACACGCAACAAAAAACTTCTAAGGAGTCACCAAATGGCAATTAACAAAACCCTTTTCGAACGCATCTTTTACCCAAAGCATGTGGCCATCGTGGGCGTTTCTACCCAGGATTGGGGATTTGGACGCGGCATTATGGATTCCCTTCTTTCCATCGGGTTTGAAGGAAAAATTTATCCCGTAAACCCCCGGGGAGGGGAAATATACGGCCACAAAATCTATCCAAGAGTAGGGGACATTCCCGTTCCCATAGATTTTGCCATCATTGCGGTGGCGAACAATCTGGTCCCGCAGGCCCTCGCCGCCTGCCGGGAGAAAGGCGCCGCAGGGGCGGAAATCCTTTCAGCAGGTTTCCGGGAGCTGGGAACGCCGGAGGGCATCGCCCTGGAGGAGGCTATAAAAGAGGAAGCGAAGAAAGGCCTTAGGGTAATAGGTCCCAACTGCTTCGGCATCTATTGCCCAAAAAGTGGCCTTACTTTGCTGCCGGGACCAGACCTAAGCCGTCAATCGGGGCCTGTTGCTTTCCTCTCCCAGAGCGGAGGTATGGCCATTGACCTCGCCTTCATGGGGATGTGGATGGGGTTCTCTTTCAGCAAAGTGGTTAGTTTCGGAAACGGGGCCGATTTGAGGGAGGTGGATTTTCTCGAGTACCTCACGGAGGACGAAGAAACGGGAATCATAGCCCTTTACATAGAAGGGATTGAAGACGGGGATAGATTCATCCGGACCGTAAGGGAGGCGGCAGCGAGAAAACCCGTTATTATATATAAAGGCGGCCTCTCTGAATCAGGGAGAAGGGCGGTGGCGAGCCATACCGCCTCCATGGGGGGGCAGAAGGAAATCTGGGAGGCCTTGATAAAACAGGTAGGGGCCGTACAGGTCCGCAGCTTTCAGGAACTCTGCCATACCATTCAAGCCTTTTCCATGCTACCCCCTCGCATCTACCGGGGAATGACGGTCCTCGGCGGAGGAGGGGCCCTCGGGGTGTCCGCCTGCGATGCGGCGGAAGAAAATGGCCTTAATTTTCCGCCCCTCTCGGGAGAAATCCTCGAAAATATTAACGCTGCCCTGCCGAAACCTGGCTCCAGCGGGGCAAACCCCATCGATGTGGCGAACCCCTTTGTCCCCCCCCAAACGTTAAGCTACATCATGCAGGAGGCGGGGAAAGACCCCCGCATAGACATTCAAGTCCAGATCACCCTTTTTTATCACTTCAAACAGATGGTGACCCGTCTTAAACTGGGATCCCTGCGAGAGTTTGTGCCGGTGGACCAGTACGTGGAGGCGGCTTACGAGGCTAAGAAAAAAACGGGAAAACCGGTGTTAATAGTCCTCCCCAGCTGCCGACAAGAATCTTCGGACTTAGATGTGGAAGAAGTCATCCGCAGAGCCCGGGAATCCTTTCATAAAAGAGGCATCCCTGTTTTCCATAACCTCCCAGATGCCATGCAGGCCATCAAGAACATTTCCCTCTATTACGAAAGGCGGCAAAGACTATCCTTGACGAAGGACGAATATCCAGACTAAGAGAGAGGTATGGTAACGCGTATCGAAGTAGGATTTAAAGAAGGGGTAGTCGATGCCTTCGGGGAAAAGGTCGCCCGTCGCATTAGAAACCACCTACACCTGCCCGTCAGTTCCGTAAGGACGATAGAGGTTTACACCCTCGAAGGGGAATTCAACCTGGAAGAACTGGAGATGATAGCCTCTGGGCCCCTATCGGATCCCATAATTCAGGTATACAGCATAGGAAAACCTCTTGCCCACGACTTCGATTGGCTCATCGAGGTGGGATACCGGCCAGGTGTTACAGACAACATCGGGAAAACGGCGAAAGAAGCCATTTCCCTCCTTCTGGGAAAGGAAAAGACAACAAACGTCTATACATCCCGGCAGTACATAATAAAGGGAAACATTACCCATGAGGAGGCTAAGTCCATAGCATCCAACCTCCTCGCCAATGATCTCATCGAACACTACCGACTGGTGGACGGACGGGAATGGAAGCTCAAGCCCGGCCTGGAACCTTACGTTCCCCGAGTAATCAGTTTAAACGAACCCAGAACGGAGCGCATAAATCTAGACGTAAAAGACGAAGAACTCTCGACCATAAGTGAAGAGCGTATCCTCGCCCTGACGGTGGAGGAAATGAGGGCTATACGGGATTATCTGAAAAAGCCTTCGGTCCTGGAAAAGAGGAAAAAGGTGGGATTGGATGGGAGAATCACGGATGCAGAGCTGGAATGCCTAGCCCAGACATGGTCGGAGCACTGTAAACACAAGATTTTCAATGCCCTCATCATTTACGAAGACGAGCTTGGGCAAATTACCACTATAGATTCCCTCTTCGAGACCTTCATTAAAGGTGCAACCCAGAGGGTAAGGGAAAGAAAGGGGGCCGCCGATTTCTGTTTGTCCGTCTTCGTCGACAATGCCGGGGTGATTCGTTTTACCGACGATTACAACCTTGTTTTTAAGGTAGAAACGCACAATTCCCCGTCTGCCTTGGATCCCTACGGGGGTGCCCTAACGGGAATCGTTGGAGTCAACCGGGACCCCTTCGGCACGGGCAAAGGGGCCAAACTGATCTTCAACACGGATGTTTTCTGTTTTGCCCGCCCGGACTATGATAAACCTCTACCTCCCCGGATACTCCATCCCCGCCGAATTCTGGAGGGGGTAAGGGAAGGGGTGGAACACGGGGGAAACAAAAGCGGTATTCCCACCGTCAACGGATGCCTCGTCTTCGATGACCGCTACCTGGGAAAACCCCTCGTATACTGCGGTACGGGAGGCATCATGCCGGCCCGTCTGGGGGGAGAAGAAACCCATAAGAAAGAAATAAGGCCGGGGGATTTGGTGGTCATGACGGGCGGACGCATCGGAAAAGATGGGATTCATGGGGCTACCTTCTCATCCCAGGAGTTGCACGAAGGGTCCCCCGTTACGGCGGTACAGATAGGAGACCCCATTACTCAAAAAAAAATGATAGATTTCCTTCTTGTAGCCCGGGATTTAGGTCTTTACCGCACCCTCACGGATAACGGAGCGGGGGGGCTTTCTTCTTCCGTGGGAGAAACGGCCAGGCTATCAGGGGGATGCGAAATAGACTTGAAAAAGGCCCCCCTTAAGTACCATGGGCTGAACCCCTGGGAAATCCTCATCTCCGAATCCCAGGAGAGGATGACCGTCGCTGTACCTCCAGAAAAAATCTCGGATTTCCTGGCCCTTGCCCAAAAGATGGGGGTGGAGGCAACGGTCCTGGGTAGTTATACCAACACGGGCATGTTTCACGTCCGTTACGGGGAGGAAACGGTGGCTTACCTCCATCTAGATTTCCTTCACGAGGGCCTTCCCCAGATGCGCATATCAGCCCGCTGGTCCCCGCCTATCCGGGAAGAAAAATCCCCTCCCTTGCCCTCAGACTGGGGAGAGGCTCTTAAAAAAATGCTGGGACGTCTTAATATCTGCTCCAAAGAATGGGTGGTAAGGCAGTACGACCATGAAGTCCAAGGAGGGAGTGTGGTAAAACCTCTGACAGGGGCCCAGAACGATGGCCCATCCGACGCGGCAGTTCTCCGTCCTCTTCTCGATTCCTTCGTGGGGGTAGTCGTATCAAACGGCATTTGCCCCAAATACGGTGATATTGACACGTACCACATGGCAGCCTGCGCCATCGACGAGGCGGTACGCAATGCCGTAGCCGTAGGAGGAAATATCGACTACATGGCCGGGCTGGATAACTTCTGCTGGTGCGATCCTGTCCCCTCGGAAAAAAATCCCGACGGTCCGTACAAGCTGGCCCAGCTGGTGAGGGCCAATATGGCCCTATTCGACATTACCACTGCCTACGGCATTCCCTGCATATCCGGGAAGGACAGCATGAAAAACGACTACCTAATCGGGGATATAAAAATTTCTATCCCCCCCACCCTTCTTTTCTCCGTCATTGGCCGGATGGAAGACGTGCGGCAGGCGGTGACGATGGATGCAAAGAGACCAGGAGACCTCGTATACGTGTTGGGAATTACCCGTCGGGAGATGGGGGGGTCAGAGTGGTACGCCCTGCACGGCATTACAGGAAACTCCGTCCCCCGGGTAAATCCCGATGAGGCAAAGGCCCTCTATACGGCCCTGCACCGGGCCATGCGTGCAGGTATTGTTGCCTCGGCCCACGACTGCTCCGATGGTGGGCTCGGATGTGCCTTGGCGGAAGTGGCCATGGCGGGAGGTTTGGGATTGGAGATAGACTTAAGAAAGGTACCCCAGGAAGGTATAAGACGGGACGATGAGGTTCTTTTTTCCGAATCCCAGAGTCGTTTTGTTGTTACCATCTCCCCCCATCACAAAGAAGCCTTCGAGGAAATGCTGGCGGGACAGGTCATGGGCCTTGTGGGATGGGTATGCAGGCGACCCTACCTTACCGTTTATGGCCTTGGAGGGCAAAAGATAATAGAAGAAGACATTGAGATATTAAAGGTGGCCTGGAGGGCCCCCCTCAACTTTTGAGACACCCCATGGGTAAGCAAGTAAAGTCTATCGTTATCACTGGATACGGCACAAATTGTGAGATGGAGATGGCCCATGCCTGCAAGCTCGCAGGGTCTGAGGTGGTGGATATAGTCCATATGAGCGAGATTCTATGCGGTAAGAAAAGGTTAGACGATTACCACTTTCTGAATCTCCCTGGCGGTTTCCTCGATGGAGACTTTCTCGGTTCCGCCAAAGTCGCCGCCATCCGATTCCTCCGCGCCCCCATTTCCCACACGAACGAACGCCTTTTCGACCAATTGCTCAGATTCATTAACGACGGTAAATTGATTTTAGGCGTGTGCAACGGCTTCCAACTCCAGGTAAAGCTGGGCCTCCTTCCGGCCCTCGACGGTCGATTTGGGACGCAGACCGTAACCCTTACCTATAACGATTCCGGACGGTTTGAGGATCGCTGGGTCTATTTGAAAGTCAATCCCGCTTCTCCCTGTGTCTTTACCCGGGGCATAGAGGGGCTCTATCTGCCCGTACGGCACGGGGAAGGGAAATTTCTCCCGAGGGACGAAAAGGTTCTCAGGGAAATCAGGGAGAAAAACTTAATTGCCCTCCAGTACAGCGACTCCGACTTCAAAGAACCTGCTTTCTCTTACCCTGCAAACCCCAACGGGTCTGTTCTTGCCATCGCTGGCATCTGCGACGAGACAGGTCGGATATTCGGGCTCATGCCCCATCCGGAGGCATACCTTCATAGGACCAATCATCCCCGCTGGACCAGAGAAGAATTACCTGAAGAAGGAGCCGGCCTTGCCCTCTTCAAAAACGCTATCTCTTTTATCAGGGGGGAACTTCTCTGAGGTTGACACCGCCCGTAAATTGGTCTTATATACACCAAGGCAGGCCCTAGTAAGAGAGGGTAGTTTATAAATTTCAGCGCCGGAAGGTTCCCGGAGAAAGGAGGAAGCAAGATGGGAACCACAAAGGGAAAATTAACGAGGAGAGATTTTCTGAAAACCACAGGAGGGGCAGCGGTAGCTGGAGTTGCCCTGGGCGGTTTCATGTGGAACCCCGCCGAGGCGGCACCCCTGCCAAAAAAATGGAACGAATCTTTTGACGTGGTAATTATAGGAAGCGGTTTTGCGGGACTCGCTGCGGCCTACGAGGCGAAAAAAGCGGGGGCATCCGTGTTAGTCCTGGAAAAGATGAAAACCCCGGGCGGCAACTCAATAATAAACGGGGGCGTCGTGGCGGCCGCGGGCTCACCCCTTCAGGAGAAGTCCGGCATCAAGGACTCACCTGAACTCTTACTCAAAGACATGCTGACCGCTGGATTGCATCTGAATTACGTTGAGCTGGCCCGTCTGGTAGCTTACCAATCCAACGAGACGGTGCAGTGGACCATCAACGAGCTGGGAGTTAAATACAAGGAAAAGGTCACCCAGGAGGGCGGTCACTCCGTTCCCCGCATGTACAGTACCTATAACCAGAGCGGGTCTGCCATAGTAACCCAGCTCCTGGCCAAGTTGAAAGAGCTCGGGGTAGTGCCGCGGACACAGTGTTATCTAACCCAGATATACCGAGACAAGGATGGTCGGGTAAAAGGGGTGCAAATCCGGGAAGGGTACGTCTTTCCCAAAGAAGATAGTGGCCGTTTAAAAAACGTGAAGGCAAGAAAAGCTGTAGTCCTTGCCACAGGAGGCTTTGGGGCCGATATTTCCTTCCGGACAGTTCAGGACCCCCGCCTCGGCCCAACGGTAGATACCACCAATCAGCCGGGAGCTACTGCCGAGGCTCTGAAGGAGGCTTTACGCATTGGCTGTACACCAGTGCAACTATCCTGGATCCAGCTGGGGCCCTGGGGGAGCCCGGATGAGAAGGGAATGGGGCTAAATCCTTTCTTTGCCCAGCTATGCTGCGCCATGTATGGCCTTTGGATAGACACACAAACGGGTAAGAGGTTCGTAAACGAACTGGCGGATAGGAAAATCCGGGCCGATGCGATTCTGAGGGTGGGGAACAAATGTATCGCCTTTACGGACGCCAACGGTTTTGCCATCGGCGAGAAACTAATTGCCGAGGCTATCCCTAAACTCTTAGAACGAGGGGTCGTGAAAAAATACGATACCCTTGAAGATATGGCGAAGGCATACAATATACCCCTGGAGCCTCTTAAAGAAACAATAGAACGCTTCAACAAAGGTGTGCTGGCGGGTAAAGATGAGGAATGGGGTCGCTATCTACAGAAGGATCAGAAACCCATCGGACCGGGGCCCTATTACGCCTCTCGTCTCATGCCCAAGGTACATCACTGCATGGGCGGTGTCCGCATAAACACCAATGCCCAAGCAATGGACCTGTTTACAAATAAGCCTATCCCGGGTCTTTATGCAGCCGGAGAAGTTACCGGTGGGGTACATGGGGCGGTCCGGCTGGGTAGCTGTGCAACTGTCGATTGTCTTGTCTTCGGTCGCATTGCCGGCAAAAATGCCGCGGCAGAGAAACCGTGGGGCTAATTAACCTTCAAGGGGGAGGCTCCTTTCCCTCCCCCTTTTCCGATACTAACTTACCAAGCTAAGGTGACTTTGATATGAGGGTGGATGCTTTATTCCAGAAAGAACCGGCCTGTTTCTCCTATCTGGACCCCATGAACAGCTTTCAGCTAAAAGAGCTCCATCTTGAGGTGCGTCGGGACTTTCTTCACGAGGTGACAACCCGGGTCCTCCCATACCGCTTTCGCTTGTACGAGAGACCTGAGATTTCCACTTTTCTTGAAAAATCTCCCCCGGAAAAGTGCCCCTTCTGCTTGCCCCAAAGGGATATTCTGACCCCTCGCTTCCCCCCGGATATCTGTCCGGAAGGAAAGTTTAGGCGCGGCGAAGCGGTTCTTTTCCCCAATGCCTTTCCGCACAGTGAGCACAACACTGTCGCCCTTCTTTCCGACCGTCACTTCCTGGGTCTTGAAGATATCACCCCTTCCCTTCTCGTCGATTGTATCAGGGTTTCCCTTGATTACATGGAACGCATGGCCAAGAAGGACCCTTCCATCCACTTTGCTTCAATCAACTGGAACTATCTCTCCCCTTCGGGGGGTGGCCTTCTCCACCCTCACCTGCAGACGGTGATGGGGCAAAAACCTACCCGGTTTGTAGACACCCTCATCAAAAACGCCCACCGTTACGGCGAAGAAGAGGGAAGGGATCTATGGGTCGATTATCTCGCCTGGGAAAAAGGAGAAGAAAGGTACATAGGAAGCTCCCAGGGATGGGAATGGCTGGTGAGCTTCGCCCCCCGTGGAATGGCCGGGGAGATAGCCTTTTTCTTTCCCGAAAGGCACAGCCTCTTCACCCTTAATGACGATATAATAAACGGCTTATGTGCGGGCCTTTGCCGGGTGCTTTCCTATCTCAACGGTATAAATCTCATCAGTTTCAATCTGGCCCTCTATGGAACCATGGGAGAGGACAGGAGATTACCTTTGCAGGGGCGTCTTATTCCCCGTTACCTGATACCGCCCCTGGGGGCAAGCGATGTGAATTATTTTGAGAAATGCCATGGGGAAATAATATGTCCCTTTGTCCCCGAAGATCTTGCCCGGGGCCTCAAAGAGGCTTTCTTCAATCTCTCAACGGAGGGGGATTAGGAAATAAAGGAAAAACAAGGAGGAGAAGAAGATATGGGAAATGTGACATTTAATTTTGAGGGCAAAGTAGCCATTGTCACCGGCGGCGGGCGTGGTATTGGACGGGCCATTGCCTTAGGTCTTGCAGGAAGTGGGGCGCAGGTAGTGGTAACGGCGAGAACCCAATCGGAAATCGAACAGGTAGCGAAAGAAATAGAAGAAAAGGGGGGTAAAGTCCTGCCCATCGTCACAGATTTAACGGTGCCGGCTCAGCTGGAAGAGCTCGTAAGGGAAACTATCAAGGTCTTCGGCCGCATTGATATTCTCGTTAACAATGCCGCCCGCAGTTTTTTGCGGAGCCTCCTGGAACTAAGGGAAGACGGATGGGACAAGGTGTTTAACACCAACGTGAAGGCGGTGTGGCTCCTTAGCCGACTGGTGGCAAAATATATGATCGAGCAAAAAGGGGGGAGAATAATAAACATAACGACCGTAGGAGCAGAAAAGGCAGAACTAGGCATGGCAGCATACGGGAGCTCCAAGGCCGCCCTGAAAATGCTTACCCGCTGCATGGCCCGGGAATGGGCGCCGTTTGGTATTTTGGTGAATGCAGTGGGCCCCACCCTGACAAGGACGGATTTCAGCCGCCCTCTTTGGTCTAATCCGGAACTGGCCAAGCATGTAGCAAGTGCTATACCTCTGGGACGCATTGCGGAACCGGAAGACATTGTGGGAGCCGTTCTATTTCTCGCCTCCGATGCGGCGAGCTTCATTACAGGGCAGACGATTTACGTCGACGGTGGTTCCCTTACAACTTAAATCAATTAAATTAAGAGGTGGAGGCAGCAATCAAAGATGGGTAAAATTTATTGTGGAAGATTGGAAGGAAAGGTCGCCGTTATAACGGGGGCGGCCGACGGTATTGGAAGGGCGACGGCAATTATATTTGCTCAGGAAGGAGCAAAGCTCGCCATCGCGGATGTTAATGAAACGGGTTTAGCCGAAACTGCCCGGCTGGTAAGGGAAGAGGGAGGGGAGGTAATTTGCCGCAGAACCGACGTATCAGTGGAAGAAGAAGTAAAAGCCCTCATCGATGAAGCCCTCTCCCACTATTCGTGCATCGACATTCTCGTAAACAACGCGGGCATTACGGGGAACTTGAACTCTCTGGACCAAGAAGACGGCAGTGACTGGCAACGCGTCTACGGAGTAAACGTCCTGGGCGCCGTTTACGCCATAAAACATGTCGCCCCGCACATGCAAGCGAGAAAAAAGGGCGCTATCGTGAATACCGCCTCAGTGGCTGGTATCCGGGCCGGGGCAGGTACCAACGCCTATAGCGCAAGCAAGGCCGCCCTTATTAACTTTACCATGACGGCGGCGTGTGACCTCGGGGGGTTCAACGTTCGGGTGAACGCCGTTTGCCCCGGCCTCATCAAAACCGGGATGACCCGTCCCATCTTTGAACTGGCAAAGGAGAAGGGCAAGGAAGACAAACTGGGTAGCCGCTGCGAACTTAGGCGTTACGGATTGCCGGAAGAAGTGGCAAGAGCTATCCTCTTTCTTGCCAGCGACGATGCCAGTTACATTACCGGCCAGGCCTTGCCGGTGGACGGTGGAAATACGGCTTCACTCAACATGCCGGGCATGAAGTTCTGATTTCATACGATGATACTCGAGGAGGGCGGCCATCGCTTTGGCTGCCCTCTCGGCGTCGGGATAAACAGGTATTCCGTGAAAAAGCAAATCCCTCGTCATGGGTTCTTCAAGGCTACGGAAAGTATAGCCCAGAATGGGTTTACCGTGATTTTTTAAATCCAAAAACATACCCGTGAGCTTTTCCGTCATCTCTTTTTCCAGGCCTTCCATCCGTCCTTCCGGAACGCCCATTTCCCGGAGGAATCGACGAATGAAAACCACTGGGCTCAGGAAATACACAAGGAGCATATCTATACGGTTGTCCTCAAGGAGTATTCGGGGTATATTTGAAAAATGGTCTTCATTGTTCCTGGAGAAAGTCAAATCCACGGGATTAGAAGTACTCGCCGTATGCGGAAGATAGGGACGCAGTTTTTCCAATGTCTCCGGGGTCAAGTCGGGAAGCACCAAACCGTTTCGACCGCAGGCATCCGCTGCCGTGGCTCCCGGACCTCCGGAATGGGTCTGAATAGCCACCCTTCTCCCCCGGGGTGGGGGTAAAGTACCTAAAGCCAGGGCAAAATCGAAGAGCTCAACGAGCGTCCGTGCACGGATAATGCCGCACTGCTTAAATAAGCCATCGTAGATTTCATCAGGCCCCGAAAGGGCTCCCGTATGGGAAAGACCGGCCTTTTTACCCGCCTCAGACCCACCCACATACAGCGCCACGATGGGTTTCTTGGGTATGATTTGTTTCGCCATTTCCATAAATTCCCGCCCTCTTCGGATGCCCTCAAGGTAAAGGGTTATAACCTTCGTATGGGGACACGCCCCCAGGTACTCGAGACAATCTACGACATCCAAATCTGCTTCATTCCCCACACTGAAGGCCGTACTGAAGCCCATGCCATGACGGTAAAGGTAATTGAACATCTGGGTTATAAAACTGCCGCTCTGGGAGGCAAGGCCCACAAAGCCCGGCGCGCCTTCAGCTTCGATGGGGGTGGGATTAAAACGGTGATGAGGGTTCGCCACCCCCAGGCAGTTGGGCCCCAGGATTCGCATCCCGTATTTCTTCACAATGGAAATGAGTTCCCTCTGCCTCTTCACCCCTTCTTCCCCTATCTCCCTGAAGCCACCGGAAACGACTATCGCGTGCTTTATACCCTTCTTCCCGCAATCCTCTAAGGTCTGGCAAACGATTTCTGTGGGGAGAACAATGATGGCGAGATCGGGCACCTCCGGCAGCTTTTGGACGTCAGGGTAAGCCCTGAGGCCCCTTACCATCGTCTCTGATGGATGTATGGGGTAGAGGGTCCCTTCAAATCCCAGGGACTGGACAGAACTCAACATGATGGAACCCATCCGGCTAAAGTTATTGGAAGCACCGAAGAAGGCAACGCTTCTCGGATAGGCGATGCGATAAAGAGGACTATCTTCTAATCTATCAATCATGAATTCTTAACACCTCACAAAAATAGAGGAAATGACTTCACTACCGCCACTCCCTCTTCTTTTTCATAACTATCAAGCCTTAGCTTATGCCTAAAGCCTTTTCCGTTTCTTTTATATCCAGGGTCGTTTTAATGACCGTATCTGAATTAAGGGAAATACTTGAAATACCGCACTCCACGAGGAAACGGGCAAATTCCGGATAGTCACTGGGGGCCTGACCACAGATGCCGATTTTTTTGCCCATCTTATTTGCCTTGGCGATGGCCTCTTTGACGAGGGTCAGTACGGCAGGATTCCTCTCATCAAAGATATGGGTGATTAGATAAGAATCGCGATCTAACCCTAGGGTAAGCTGCGTGAGGTCATTAGACCCGATGGAGAAACCATCGAAAATCTGGCCGAAGTCCTCAATAAGGATTACGTTACTTGGAATCTCCACCATCATATAAATTTCCAACCCATTTTCTCCCTGGATGAGACCGTTCTCCCGCATAACGGCGATAACCTTTTTACCTTCCTCCACCGTCCGACAGAAGGGAATCATCAGTTTCACATTGGTGAGTCCCATTTCATTTCTAACCTTGAGCATGGCCTTGCACTCCAGGGCGAAGGCATCACGGTAACGCTCGTCATAGTAACGGGACGCTCCGCGGAATCCAATCATGGGATTTTCTTCTTCCTGCTCAAAGTAAGAACCACCGATTAGATTGGCGTATTCATTACTCTTAAAGTCGCTCATCCTAACAATTACATCGTTGGGATAGAAGGCCGCCGCAATCTTCGCCACTCCCTGGGCCAATTTGTCCACGAAGAAATCGGGCAAATTTGGATACCCATAGGCTAAATCCATTATCTTTTTTCTCGTTTCCTCATCCGTTACTCGTTCAAATTGGATAAGGGCCATGGGATGGATGCTTATATGCTGATTAATGATGAATTCCAGCCTTGCCAGACCCACACCATCATTGGGAATAGCGGCTAGCTGAAAAGCGATCTCTGGATTTCCTACATTCATCATAATCTTGGTTTTCGGTCTCTCCAAATTCTTTGCATTGATGCGCTGGACCTCATACTTTAGAATCCCTTCGTAGACATTGCCTATTTCTCCTTCTGCACAGGAAACGGTGGCTTCTTTCACGTTCCTAAGAATTCGTGTTCCATTTTCCGTACCCACGATGCAAGGTACTCCCAGTTCCCGGCTCACAATCGCTGCGTGACAAGTCCTGCCGCCCTTGTTGGTTACAATAGCGGCGGCAATTTTCATGACCGGCTCCCAATCCGGGTCGGTCATATCTGTGACCAGTACCTCACCCTTTTTGAACTTACTGATTTCACTAACATCTTCGATGATATTAACAGGCCCCGCCCCGATTTTGGAACCCACTGCCGTTCCCGAGACGAGGACCCGGCCGCTTTCCTTAAGCACATAAGTTTCGAGAACGCTCGCATCTCTCTGAGACTGCACCGTCTCCGGCCTCGCCTGAAGGATAAAAAGCTCCCCCGTTTCTCCGTCTTTACCCCATTCGATATCCATGGGCTTGAAGTACCCAGCCTGGCTGGAGTAGTGGTCCTCAATAATAAGAGCCCACTTAGCCAGCTTCAGCACTTCGTCGTCCGTCAAACAGAACCGGCGTCTCTCTTCCACAGAGGTAGCCTTCAGCTCCGTAGCTTCTCCTACCTTCCCCTCGGCGTAAACCATTTTAATTTCTTTTGTACCCAGCTTTTTTTGAATGATGGGACGGTAGCCCTGCCTTAAGGTTGGCTTAAATACGTAATACTCATCGGGATTTACCGTTCCCTGCACTATTGTTTCCCCCAAACCGTAAGAGCCGGTAATCAAGATAGCGTCTTTAAACCCAGATTCTGTATCTATGGAAAAGATAACACCGGAGCAGGCCAGATCGGACCGCACCATCTTTTGCACCCCGATGGAAAGGGCAACTGACATGTGGTCAAAACCCTTATCTACCCGGTAGGATATGGCCCGGTCTGTGAAAAGGGAGGCAAAGCACTTCTTACAGGCATCCAGTACATCCTTATCACCTCTGATGTTGAGATAAGTTTCCTGCTGACCGGCGAAGCTTGCATCCGGTAGGTCTTCGGCCGTGGCAGAGCTCCTCACCGCCACATCAGTATTGGGGCCGTATTCAGCACATAGCCTTCCATACGCCTGTAAAATGGCCTCTTCCAAATCTCTAGGCATGGGAGCGTTATAGATAAGGTCCCGGATCTTTTGTCCTCGCTCTTTGAGGTTTTCTATATCGTGGGTATCCAGGTCGCTCAGAATTTGTTGAATCTTCTCTTTTATACCTGCCGAGGATATCAAGTAACGGTAAGCGTAAGCGGTCACGGCAAATCCATCGGGTATATTAACCCCTTTAGGGCGAAGTTCGCGTCTCATTTCACCTAGGGAAGCGTTCTTTCCGCCTACCTGCGGTATATCTTTAAGCTGCAGTTCATCGAACCAGATTATTAATCTCTCATCCATCGTCCAGGACCTCCTTCACTAAAGTTCTTCCGTTGTCCAGAGCCATAGGTAACGGCCTTAAATCTTTATCAAGGAAGTGCGATTAAGTCAAACTATGATTAAAAATAAAAAAGGGGCTGATTTTACTTCTATCCCAGCCCCTTTTGCTCAACAGTTTATCGCTTTACTTATCTTCTTCTTCCTCGTCATCGTAGAATGGCCCTTCACCCTCTGCCCCCGGTGGAACTTCTGCCGCGATGGAACGGGCGATGCCCCGGGCAAGAATAGCGGCAATCAAGAAGAGGAGGACAATAGAGATAATGAGGATGAGGATGATGGTAGTTGTCCAAGCCTTCGCTTCCTTATCTATATTCTGGCTGGTCTTAATCGCTAATTCACTAAACTTTTCCACATCGACTCCCATCCCAATCCAGCCGTAGCCGCCAGGTGGAGGGAACTCGGGACCGAAGAACTTAATGGGAGCGTAGGCAACAAATTTCGTATGGCCACCGAATTTGTAAATTTTCATCCCTGCCTTACCAGAAGATGCATCTTTGTGAATTTCAGGTAGATTGGGATCCAGGAAAGCCAGATAGTTGAAGTTTAAGACCTCCTTCCCCGCTTTAGACAGTTCGTTTGAATTTTCCTGGGTGAGATGGGGGACGAGCGTTCCATCTTTGGAGAAACCGACAATGTGGTAATCGTTAGGATGGGAAATAACGTAGCCTCGATAGTCAACCATGTAAGCGTAATTTCCCGTGGCTGCATCTGCCTCAAAGACCGGGGTGGAAGACGTGGGAACCACGTGATCGGTAAAGGACATGAGATGTCGGGCATCCAACGCAAGCTGAATGATACCCTGAAGCCCATCTTTTCCGTAAATGGGGGTAGCAAATCTAATTACACCGTTAAATCGCTTACCCTGCTCGAACTCCGGTCGCGACACATACCAGCCAGTGAGGGGGGACACATAAACCTCGCCCTTGTTGAGCTCCTTCGTTTTGGCAAAGTAATTTTCCGACTTGTAGGTGGTATTGGCAGGATTGGCTACGTTCGTTAATTTATCCCGGGTCGCAATCTCCCCGTGGCTAATCTTGATAACCTCGTTGCCGTTTCGGTCGATGTAGGACATTTCCGCATAGAGGGGCACTATAACCTGACGGATTTTATCGCCTTCCCTTACCCAGAGTCCCTTACGATTTTCATCCACAAATCGCTTGAAGGCAGCCTCCGTAGTGGGAATGATCGTGGCGATTAAAACGTCCTTTTTCCTTTCGGCAAGGAAGTTGGCCACTTCATCCGCCAGATTGATCGCACGAATCTTTATCTCTTCCTGGGATTTTTGATCAAGCACCGTGACCGCCCGTTCCTTTACGGTAACCCCTAATTTGAAAATGCCGTTAGCGATGAGAATGGCCATCAGTGATAAGGGGATTACGATAAGCAGGAAGAAGACCCTTGCAACGGTGAAATGCTGCTTATCTTTCGTCTTTTCTGTCATTATTTTCCCCCTTAACTGTAGTTCAATTCGAAGTTAATTAATCGTCAATTAACCCAAAAAGTACTTCATGAAGGGGTTAGCAAAAAGTAGAACGAGCGAAACAACTAAGGCATAAATCGCAATGGATTCTGCCATAGCCATACCGATGAGCATGGTCATCATAATCTTTCCCTGTACTCCCGGGTTTCTTCCGACCGCCTGGCAGGCCCCGCTGGCTGCCGTTCCAATACCGAGCCCCGCCCCAATGGCACCGACACCGATGGAAATACCGGCCGCCACCATCGCACCAACGGCAAAGAGAACCTTAACGTAAGATTCCCCTGCCGCCGGGAGTTGCTCCGCCGCCATGACCGCTGGCGTACCCACGAAAACCGCTACTATCGTGGATAAAAGAGTAAACATCCTCTGACCGCACTTCCTTAACATGTTTCCATTTCTCCTTTCCCAAAGTACTTTTGTTTCCTTAGCACAATTAGTACGGCAAGGAAACGTTATTTCTCAGCCGCGCCTTTCTCGCAAATCATGTGCCACAAACTAAAATAATTCGCAACTGATAAAAATCGTTTTGAAATATTTTCTCCCAAGGGGTCATAAGGACCTTTTTCCGTTTAACGTTTCGTTCAATCGGGAACGCTGATTAAACGAAAAGTGAAATGACCTTGCGAAAAAAGGAAAAATCATGTTAGGATGCCTCAAAAATACAGAGGGATTAACATGATTTACAATGAAGAATTTGAAACCCTCCCCCGGGAGGCCCTGGAGGCACTCCAATTAAAAAGGCTAAAGCAGGTGGTACTAAGGGCTTACCATACGGTAGGTTTTTATAAACGCTCCTTTGACCGGGTCGGCGTTAAACCTGACGACATCAGGTCGCTCAAAGACCTCGCCCGGCTGCCTTTCACGACCAAGCAGGACCTCCGGGACAACTATCCCTTTGGCATGTTCGCCGTGCCCATGAGCAGCATAATACGCCTTCACGCCTCTTCCGGTACCACGGGTAGGCCTACGGTCGTTGGTTATACCCAGAGGGACATCGATACCTGGTCTGAACTTATGGCCCGCTGCTTCGTGGCGGCAGGGGTAACAAAGACCGACATTATCCATAATGCATATGCCTACGGACTTTTCACGGGTGGCCTAGGCATCCATTACGGTGCCGAACGCCTAGGGGCGAGCGTTATCCCCATATCGGGGGGCAACACAAAGAGGCAAATACTTATTCTTCAGGACTTTGGCCCAACCGTTATCTGCTGTACCCCTTCATACGCCCTCAATCTCGCCGAGCAGGGCCGGGCGATGGGGATAGATATGTCCACTCTTCGTCTGCGGGTGGGAATTTTTGGGGCAGAGCCATGGAGTGAGGAGATGCGCCGGGAGATAGAAAAGGCCCTCAATATCGTGGCCTTAAACATATACGGGCTCTCGGAAGTTATGGGGCCAGGCGTTGCCATGGAATGTATCGAAGGCCGGGAAGGTATGCATATCTTTGAAGATCACTTTATCGTGGAGACGATTGACCCTGAAACGGGACAAGTTTTGCCTCCGGGAGAGAAGGGCGAACTCGTTTTTACTACTTTAACAAAGGAGGCCTTTCCCCTTATAAGATACCGGACCAGGGACATCTCAAGGCTCTTAACAGCTCCCTGCCGCTGTGGTCGTACCCATATTCGCATGGATCGGGTCATGGGAAGAAGCGACGACATGCTCATCATACGAGGGGTTAACATCTTTCCTTCCCAGATAGAATCAATCCTCCTCGATATCGAGGGACTGGAACCCCATTACCAGATCATCGTAGAACGGGAAGGAAATTTAGACCGGATGGAGATACTAATCGAGGTTTCGGAAAAAATCTTTGACCGGGCGGATGAAGTCAAGGTGCTTCAGTCCCTCGAAAAGCGCATCCAGCATGATATTAAAGATTATCTTGGCATAACAGCCGATGTCAAACTCGTAGGCCCCAGGACGTTAAAGCGTACCGAGGGGAAGGCGAAGCGGGTTATAGATAAGAGACATATCATGTAAAGGAGAGGAGGTGAGAAAAATGAAGGTTGAACAGCTGTCGGTGTTTATTGAAAACAGGCCGGGAGGGCTCGAAGAAGTTACAAGAATACTGAAGGACGGAGGAATTAACATCCGAACCCTTTCTTTGGCCGATACCTCCGATTTCGGCATCTTGCGCCTCATCGTCAACGATGTGGACAGGGCAAATCAGCTTCTCAAAGATAACGGTTTCAGGGTAAGCCGCACCCAGGTCGTAGCCGTAGAGGTCCCCGATCGACCGGGAGGCCTCCACAGCATCCTTGAAGTCCTCGCCCGGGAAAATATAAACGTCGAGTACCTTTACGCTTTTGTGGAGAGAAGAGGTGAGAACGCCGTTATCATCTTTCGTTTCGACAACTTGGATGCAGCCATCGATACCCTCAATCGCCACCAGTTCACAATTCTGAAGGGCGAAAAACTTTACAGCCTGTAGGTTATTTGGCGTGCGCCAGTACTACAATCTGTTTTTCCAACGGCAATGTGGCCAGTTCCACCGTCAGGGTAGAACTTCCACTGCGCAAAACATTCTCCTTTCCCCGAAGGAAATCCTCCACCCCTGAAATTGGCAGGGAGCACTTATCGGTCCGGTAATGCATCGGGATGGTTATGCGCGGACCGATCGCCGCCATTACCTGGGCTGCCGCCCTCGCATCGATGGTGAAAAATCCACCCACGGGCAGGAGCAGTACGTGCACCTCTCCCAGTGATTGGACAATGTCCCGGGAAAGCTGATGCCCCAGATCACCCAGATGGACGACCTTGAGCCCGTCCGCCTCTATGGAGGAAATCAGATTATTACCCCTCTCTTTACCCCTAGATTCATCATGGTAAACGGGTATGGTCTTTACCCGCGAAGACTTAAACTCAAATTCCCCAGCCCGGTTTATGAGGGTATAAGAGCCTTTTATATCCCTTGTGTAGTTGTGGTCTGCATGGGCATGGCTCGTGATAACCACATCTGCTTCTTCATCTATCTTCCCGTAACCTATGGCGCCTCCGAAGGCCCCAGATTCATAAGGATCAATCAAGAGGCGAATGCCGTCTTTAGTCTTGAACAGAAATGCCGCATGTCCAAACCAGGTTATATCCATGGCTACCCTCCCATAAAGATTTTTTACGCAGTATTATGAAGAATTAACCACTTGTCAAGGCGTCTTAGGACCTTTCCCCATTGACAATTAAGCTTTACGCCATTATGAAATATATTGCTAACCTAGTATGCCCGCTACGGGAGAATGTAATGAAGACAAATTGTTTGGCAGGTTTTTTTTCGGCAACAGGGCGTACCACGATCAACCACATTTCCAATATGGGGGCCGCCGCCATCTTCTTTACCCTCGCCTTTATTAAGATCTTCCATCCCCGCCAGATAAGAAAGATTTTAAACCACGTGTATTATATCGGTGCCAATTCCACTTTGATCATCCTCCTCGTAGGCCTCTTTACCGGCATGGTGTTAGGACTCCAATCCTACCATGCCCTGGTAAAGGTAGGGGCCCAGGGGGCCTTGGGTACTCTGGTTACCCTTTCTCTCGTCCGAGAATTGGGGCCGGTCCTTACTTCCATCATGATAACCGCCCGGGCCGGTTCCGCCATCACCGCCGAAATAGGTATCCAGCGCATATCCGAGCAGATAGATGCCCTTTCTACCATGAGGATAGACCCAATAAGGTACCTCATAAGCCCCAGAATAGCTGCCTCCCTTATCAGCTTCCCCCTTCTTACCGCCCTGTTTGATCTCATCGGTATCGTAGGGGGGTACATTTCTGGTGTTCTCATCCTCGGGGCCAATGCGGGAACTTACCTTTACCGTGTCCAGGCCAGTACGGACATGAAAGACTTAACTGACGGCTTCATCAAAGCCCTTGTGTTTGCCGCCATCGTTTCGGGTGTATGCTGCTATAAAGGTTATTTTGCCCACATGAGAACGGATAGTCACGGTGCCAAGGCGGTGGGCATGGCGACGACGTCCGCAGTAGTTACCTCCTGTGTCCTCATTCTGGTAGCCGATTACGTGGTGACCTCTCTACTTCTTATATAAGGAAGGACAAAGTTTCATGGGTGAACCCCTCATAGAATTCCGAAAGGTTACCAAAAGATTTGGCGAAAACATCGTCCTCAATGGAGTGGATTTAAAGATATATGAGGGAGAGGTTACGACCATAATTGGCTTAAGCGGGGCAGGAAAAAGTGTCCTCCTGAAACACATCATCGGGCTTATGACCCCGGATGAAGGAGAAATCCTATTTCGGGGACAATCCCTGGCCTTCATGGGGGAGGAAGAAAGGGCTCGCAACTTCGCCCAAATCAGTTATATGTTCCAAAATAATGCCCTATTTGATTCCCTTACGGTGTACGAAAACGTTGCCCTACCCCTCACGGAAACTACTCAACTCAGCCGTCAGGAGGTACACCGGAAGGTTATAAAACGCCTTGAGCAGATGGAACTCATGGAAGCGGCCGAAAAGTACCCTTCAGAGCTATCAGGGGGCATGCAGAAGAGGGCTGCCCTCGCCCGTGCCCTCGTAACGGATCCCCATATTGTCCTCTTCGATGAACCGACGTCAGGCCAGGACCCGGTAAGGAAGAACAGCATCCTCACCATGATTGCCCAGTATCAGAAAAAATTTGGATTTACCGCCATTCTAGTAAGCCATGAAATTCCCGATGTGTACTTCATTTCCAATCGTATTTTGGCCCTTTATCATGGTAAAATAGTCTTTCAGGGAACTCCCGAAGAACTGGAACATTTTGACCACCCTTTTCAGGACGAGGTCTTGAAAAGCCTGGAAGAATTGAAACAAGAATTGACGGGCCTTTATTCAAAGAGGCTGTTCAAGGCCCACTACCAATCTATCCTTAAACGCAAATTAGGGGAAGAGTACTTTACGGCCATCGTCTTTACGGTAGAACCTCCAGAAGGGGAGATAGCCTACCAAGTAGGTACGGCTATTGCGAATTGCTTCAGCTCCCGGGGAGGTTTTACTATTCGAAATGAGTTTAGCGAATTCATTACCTTTCTCCCCTTTACTTCCCTTGCGGAGGGAGAAGAAATGTTGAGAAATTTTATTGACGAGCGATTACAAGAGCTCAAATTACCTGCGGGAGTGGTTCTAAACGCAGGCCTCTCTGGTGGACATCCCGGGAAAGAGGTAAAGGCTATTATAAACGAGGCAAAAAGTGAGCTAAAGGCGATATTTCGATTTTAATTGTCGGGAGGAAACATGCGGAAATATAAAATGGAAATGGTGGTAGGCATCTTTGTCATCTTCGGACTTATCTGTATTGGCTATATGACGGTAAAACTGGGCCACGTATCTCTTTTCGGGGACGATTCTTACTCCCTTAAGGCCCGATTCACCTCCGTCACAGGTCTCAGGCCAGGTAGTCCTGTGTACATCTGGGGAATAGAGGTGGGAAAAGTAGAAAAGATCACCATGGATCAAAAGGAACAGAAGGCCGTCGTAGAAGTCAAGATTAAAAAAGGGATCGTGGTGTACGACGATGCCATTGCCTCGATAAAAACGGAAGGTCTCATCGGTGACAAGTACCTAAACATCGACCCGGGTGGAAGTGGCGATCCCTTAGGCAACGGAGGTATTATTACCGACACCCAGCCAGCCGTCGAAGTGGCAGACCTCATCAGCAAATACGTTTTTGGAGATGTAAAATCCCCGAAGGAGAAAAAAGAAAAATGAAAAGGATAACGCTGATTGGTCTCCTTATGCTCCTATTCCTTTTTCCCGCCACAACCCTGGCGGCTACACCCCTTGAGACAGTCCGGGCCAACGTAAACAAGGTCCTCGAGATCCTCCGCGACCCTACCCGTAAAGCCCAGTTCGCGAAAGAGATTAAGGAAGATAAAATTAGGCCCGTCTTCAAAGATATGTTTGACGATGTGGAACTGGCGAGGAGAACCTTGGGACGCAACTGGACATCTTTGAATCCATCTCAGCAGGAAGAGTTCGTTACCCTCTTCAGGCGGGTGTTAGAAAATGCCTATGCCGATAAAATACTTTCCTACAAGAATGAGCAGGTGGTCTTTGACCGGGAAACGATGATTGCCACCAACCGAGCGGAGGTCTATTCCCGCGTGATTACCTCTTCTAAAGAGATTCCGGTAATATACCGCGTAATTCTCAAAGACGGTACCTGGCGGGTGTACGATGTGGTGATAGAAAATGTGAGCCTGGTTCAGAACTACCGGAGCCAGTTCAACGAGATCCTCGCAAAGAATAAACCGGACAACCTCCTGGAAATTCTCAGAAATAAGGTAAAGGAGAAAAAATCCTGAAGTGAGAAAGCGATGGATTGTAATTTATGCTTTAGCCATAATTCTGGGATGCTGCCTCCCGTGCATGGCTGAATCCTTAAGGGAAAAGGCTCCCGACACCCCGGTTCTCTCTCCCCCTTTACAGGAAGAGGATAAGGAATACGAAGACGAGGAACCAATTGCCATTGCCGATCCTCTCGAGCCCTTCAATCGCGCCATGTTCACTTTTAACGATAGGTTGTACTTCTGGGTACTGAAGCCGGTAGCCCAGGGATATAAGGAGGTTGTCCCTGAACCGGCACGGGTAGGTATCGACCGTTTCTTCAACAATCTCTCCTTCCCCGTGAGGTTTGTGAATTGTTTATTACAGGCCAATCTCAAGGGTGCCCTCTCGGAGCTCGGACGTTTTACCATAAATACGGTATGGGGCCTCGGCGGCCTCCTCGATCCTGCTTCCAATGAGGATATCAACCTTCGCCCCTATCGGGAGGATTTTGGACGAACTCTCTCATTCTACGGTATCGGCCATGGATTTTTCATCACGTGGCCTCTTTTAGGACCTTCGAGTTTAAGGGATACCTTTGGATTTGCAGGGGATACCTTCCTAAGCCCCTTGTCCTACGTAGAACCTTGGTACGCAGGAACGCTGGCGAAGGGATACGATAAGGTCAATGCCGTTTCTTTAAGGATCGGGGATTACGAATCCCTAAAAGAGGCCGCGATTGATCCCTACATCTCCGTCAGGAATGCTTACCTACAGTACAGGGCAAAGGGCGGGGGCAGAAGTGGCCTTATTGCGCCACCTGCCGGAAAGGACAAGGAGAGATGATGTCGGGAAGGATTATAATTTGCATCGTATTATCGGTAATAGGCATATTGACTGGATCTCCTGAACTGTACGCCCAGGGTTTTTTTGGCCCACCCCAGGGATATTCAAGGGAGGGAAAGGGCCTGTACACGGCCATCGGTTATCTATTCATAAGAGACCGCTGGAAGGATGACCACCCCTATTTAATGAAAGAAAAAATCGTTTATTCCGAGGCAGGGTACGGTTTTTCCCAGGGGGTTGAAATCTACGGGCGCCTCGGCTTTACTGACGGGACCTTCTGCGGACCCATTGGGTATAAAAATTCCACCATATCCACTAACGACCTGAAATCGGATGACCGATTTCTCGGCACCATAGGGCTAAGGTGGTCGCACGGTGTTAACAAATCCTTGAGATGGGGGATTTTTATCCAGGGCAGTTATTTCTTTAACGATGGGGCCGACGAGATCTCGGGATTAAGTGCCAGTGGAATACCTTTTAACACCGAGGTGAGGATTAAGGATGAGTGGCAGGTAAAAGCTGGTATCGGTTTGCAGGTCAAGATGACGGATGGGATGAGAATTTACGGGGGGCCTTACCTCTACAGAGGTGAAGGGAGGGTCACCACATCACCCCCTTTAACGTTCATAGGGGAGAAGATAAAGTCAGGCTTTGCCATCGGGGCTTACGGTGGCATAGTTTTTCCGCTGTATCGGCGCTTTCAGCTGACCACCGAGGGATGGTACACTGAAAATTTCTCTATGGGAACTATGATTACCTATTCTTATTGAGGGGGAGTGAATTATTATGGAGGGGGAAGAGAACCGTGAGCTAACCCTGCTCAAAGGGTGCATTAACGGGTCCCCCATTCCGGCTTTTGTAATCGGACGGGATCACCGCATACTTTACTGGAACCGTGCCCTCGAAGAGCTTTCCGGCATCCGCGCCCAGGAGGTGATTGGTACGGATCAGCAATGGCGAGCCTTCTACAGCGAAAAGAGGCCTTGCCTGGCCGACCTTCTCGTCAGCGGGGCTCTTGACGAGATACCCCGCTGGTATCTCAACAAATACGCCAAATCCACCCTCATTGAAGAGGCCTATGAGGCCACAGATTTTTTCCCAGAACTCGGTGTTTCCGGCCGCTGGCTTAGATTCACAGCCGCCCTCATTCGGGATTCTAAGGGTGACGTCATAGGTGCCATCGAAACTCTTGAGGATATCACAGAGCGGGTGAAGGCAGAAGAAGCCTTGAAATCATCTTACAGCGAGCTTGAATCGAGGGTGAGAGAGAGAACCCTGGAACTGGCAAAGTCCAATGCGGAGCTAAAGCGCACCACGGAACAGCTTACTCTGATCCTCGATTCCCTTCCTATCGTTACTTATATCCGTCAGGCGAGTGGAGACTTAAAATTTTCCTATCTCAGCAACTCGATAGAAGAGATAACCGGCCTTTCTCCCCGCTTTTTTCTCGAAAACCCCCACTTCTGGGAGAACCGCGTTCATCCCGAAGACCGTCCACAAATCATAAGAAAGATAAAAAAAGAACAGGGTTCCAAGGTGTACAGTGCCTCTTATCGATTCCTCGCGGCCGATGATACCTATCGTTGGTTTGCCGATTTTCGGCGCATTATCCGCCTGCCCGAAACGGGGGAGCGTTACATGCTGGGTATCTGGCAGGATGTGACGGAAGAGGTACGTCTAAGACAGGAAAGGGATATGCGTCTACAGGAAGTAATCCAGACACAGAAGCTTTCCGCTCTGGGAGAAGTGGTGGCAGGGGTAGCTCATGAGATTAACAATCCGGTGAGTTTTATATCTTACAATATCCCCCTTCTTGAGGAGATCTGGAAAACGATAGAGCAAACCCTTTCGGAGCTTGAAGAAGACCCCCCCGTATGGAGACAGCGCAAGCTAAGCCGGAACGATATTTTCCGTAACATGAAAGAGATTATCGAGGCCTTTAAAATTTCTTCCGCGAGGATAAACCGCGTTATTTCAGGTTTAAAAGAGTTCGCCCGGGTTGATGAGGTTGGAAGGCGCAGCCTCCTCGCGGTAAACGACATCATTCAAGGAGCCCTTGTTATAGTTGGGCCCCAGCTTAGAAAGAACGTTATGACTCTGGAATTAAATGTTGCCCCTAACCTCCCCCCTATAAAAGGCCACCTCCAGCGGCTCGAGCAGGTGGTTACGAACTTGCTCATCAACGCCCATCAGGCAATTCCTCCGGGAAAAAAGGGACGGATAGTCATCGAGGCGCGCCATATTCCTTCTCTCAGTTGTATCGCAATTGCCATCGAAGATAACGGCAAAGGAATGTCCCGGGAAATCATGGACAACTTATTTCACCCCTTCTTTACGACCCGGCGCAATTCAGGGGGCACAGGTTTAGGGCTTTCCATTTCCTACGGAATTGTGAAGGACCATGGGGGAACGATTGGGGTTATCTCCCAACCGGGGGTGGGATCGAGGTTCACCGTGTTTCTCCCCGTGGAACCGAAGAAAGAAATTAGGTTATTTCCCACCATCCTATGCCTTGATCCCGATGAAAAGTTTTTGAAAGGGCTCGCCACCCTTTTCCCCCACCTCCTCACTCCTTCCTTTTCTCAGCCCCTTGATCCCCAAGAGGTAATCGCGTACCTTCTTGAGCACCCGGAAATAGACCTTATCCTTTCTGAAATCAAGTTGCCAGGAATTACGGGCTGGGATCTCCTGAGGAACGTAAAGGCACGTTTTCCTCTCCTCAACATCATTCTCTATTCCTCCGATCCCACACTTTGCGAACCGCCTCAGGATATGATAGGCGATGCCAGGTGTATCCTCAAAAAACCCTTCTCCTTTGATCAGCTTTTTTTGGTGATTGAAGAAATTGGAAGACAGAGGCTATGAGAATTTTAATCGTGGATGACGAAGAAATCGCCCTCTCTTCTCTCAAGAGAATACTCGAATGGCGGGGATATAGAGAAGTAGAAGTCTGCGATAACGGGCAAAAGGCCATCGAACTAATCCGAGAGAAAGAATACGACATCGTCCTCCTTGATTTAGTAATGCCAGAAGTGGACGGTCTAAAAGTACTGGAAACAACCAAACCATATCGACCTTATACGGAGTTCATCGTGGTCACGGCCCTGGACGACATTCCCACTACAGTCGCAGCAGTCCGCTTAGGTGCTTATGACTATCTCGTGAAGCCGGTGGATAACGACCTTCTGCTTCTCACAATTGAAAGGGCTTATGAAAGAAAAGGCCTTATGCGTAGCCTTACCGGGATATCGCAGGAGGCCGCTCTTGAGATACCAGACGCCTTTTCGGACTTTATCACGAAGAATTCAGGGGTGAAGGCAATTCTCTCCTTCGCTGCCACGATGGCAAGAAGCGGTAATCCCATCCTGATCACTGGTGAATCGGGAACGGGAAAAGAACTCCTGGCCAGGGGAATACACCGCTTAGGTCCCCATCCGGAAGGTCCCTTTGTGGCGGTCAATGTTTCGGCCATCCCTAGCACGATGTTTGAAACCCAGTTCTTCGGCCACGTAAGGGGCGCCTTTACAGGGGCGGAATCTAGTTTCAAGGGTTTCTTCGAGCAGGCACACGGGGGTACCCTCTTTCTCGATGAGATTGGCGAACTACCGTACAGTCTGCAGGCTAAATTGCTAAGGGTTCTGGAAGATAAAACGGTCACCCCCCTCGGGGGTACAAGGACCGTTCATGTGGATGTTCGCATCATCTCCGCCACGAACATGGATATCGACGCGGCATGCCAGGAAGGACGATTCCGCCTTGATTTACTGTACCGGCTTAAGTCAACCCACATTCACCTTCCCCCATTAAGGGAAAGGGAGGGAGATATTCCCCTTCTCGCCCATCACTTCCTCAGTTTGGCTAATAAAAAATACGGGAAAAATATTGTCGGGTTCTCTCCTGAAGCGATGGACGTGCTCCTCCATGGAAACTACCCCGGTAACGTCCGGGAGCTTGCCCAGATCGTAGACAATGCGGCAATTATGGCAGAAACAAATCTCATTATGCCCCATCACCTAGGAAAAACCACGTCCAGGCCATCGATTTACAGCCGAAGATTGTGCAGTTTGAAGGAAAACGAGGAAACCCATGTGGCATATGTGCTTCTCAATACGGGTGGAAATCGCAGGCAGACCGCTCATATTTTAGGCATCACCTTACGCCAACTTCAGCGCAAAATTGCCCAGATGAGAACGGACCCCTTCTGGAGTCATCTCCTGCGCGACATTTAAGTCGCCAGGCCATGACATTTATGTCGCTATAGTAACTACTGGGAATCATTTAATTTATTTTTTCCACCCCGTTTTTTGCCCCGGAAAAGACATACTTCCCTATAGTAGGAGATATTTTCTTTCCCTTCCTCTCATCATAACTATCCGTCATTACTGATAAAAAAATATCTGCTACCCTTTATCGGCTGGCATGTCTTTTGCCCTAATTTAATGTCAAACGGTGACACAAGGGGGAAAGGAGGGAAGGCAGATGTTGCCATCAATGAAATTGGCCGATCTAGCCGAAACAAAAGCGGAGGAAATTGCGAGGGAGTGGGTGGTAAACGTTAAAAAGAATGCCATGACCCCATACTATCATGAGCGCCCGGCGGAGAAGCTAATCCCTCAGGCGGTAAGATTTTACAAAAACTTCCGGAAGATATTCACCGAACCGAAGCCTATGGAAGCAGGCCGAGAATTCTTCACCCGGTATGCTATGGAGAGGTTTCAGGATGGAGTACCGCTTCATGAAGCCATTTATGCCCTGATTCTCATGCGCCGGCAGTTATGGCTCTACGCGGAATTCCAGGCCGTCTTTACCACTGCCATGGAAAAGCATCAGGCTGTAGATAGCCTTAACCGCACTATCCTCGTATTTGACTATGCCATGTATTTCATAACGAAGAAGTACTACGAAATGATGCAGGAAGGATGGATGGAAAAAGAGGGTTAAGATGGCCTTCGACAGAGGAGAGAAAGGAGGCAGAGCATGACGGCAGGTTCCTTAAAACTGGTAACTTTGATCGAGACCCATGCGGAAGCTATTGCTGAGCAATGGGCAAAAGACGTAAAAAAGAACGCCCGCACCCCATCGTATCACAATCTCTCCAACGAAACCTTAACAACTATGGCCGTTCGCTTCTACGACAATTTCAGTCAGATGTTTTACACGGAGAAGCCCGCCGAGATTTCCCGTCCCTATTTTTACCAGTACGCGGAAGAGCACTTTCGACACTCCATACCCTTAAGTGAGGCCCTTTATGCCCTCATCCTCATGCGCCGGCACATCTGGTTATATGCGGAATTTCAAACAATCTTCATTTCGGCGGTGGAGCAGAAGCAGGCGGTGGATTCCTTAGTAAGAACCATCCTCATGTTCGATTATGCCATTATCTTTATAACCCAGCGTTACGAAGAATTGCTCCACGGAGAGGTGGAAAAGAAAATGGGACGTTTGCGTCACATTTTCGCCGAATCTACCTTCAGCCTGTTCCTTCGCCGGCAAAAGTACATCATTATGCCCTGTTTATTGATTCTCCTTATGATCATAACCTCTTATTCCCACGCCGTTTTAAAGACCGACATCCTCTTCACACATCTGTACTACATTCCCATTATCCTAAGTGCCCTGTGGTGGAAAAGGGTAAGCATATACTTATCTATCTTCTTGAGCCTCTATCTAGTAATCAGTCATCTTATTTTTCTTAGCCACATTCCCATTTACGTGGAGTTAGTGAGGTGTGCGATTTTCATCGTGATTTCTATTGTAGTCACCTGGTTGGGCCGCGGCCTCGTGGCGGCAGAAGAAATTTTGAAACGCAGCCTGCTCAAGGGGGAAAGGTAAAGATGAACACAGCGGAAACAATGGAAAACGTAGGACGAGTGGTATCCATCCGGGGTAGCGTGGTGGATGTTCATTTTCCCGGGAAAATCCCTGAAATAAGGCATGTCTTGAGAACGGGGGAAAATGGCCGGATAAGAATCGAGGTTACCACCCAGCTCGACGGCCACACTGTAAGGGGCATATCCTTAACCCCAACCCAGGGTCTATCCCGGGGAGAAACGGTCATAAATGAAGGAAAACCGTTCACCGTCCCCATCGGCAAGGAACTCCTGGGTCGGGTATTCAACGTCTTCGGTGAAACTATTGACTTTAAAGAACCCCTGCCAGAAATGGAGCGAAGGCCCATTCACCACGTTCCGGTACCCATCACGGAACAATCGACAGTGTCCGAAATATTCGAAACGGGCATAAAGGCTATTGATGTTCTCTCTCCCCTCGAAAGAGGCGGCAAGGCAGGTCTCTTTGGCGGTGCCGGGGTGGGGAAAACAGTGCTTATTACGGAAATGATCCACAACATGGTGGGACGCCATGAAGGAATCAGCATCTTCTGCGGCATCGGAGAAAGGTGCCGCGAAGGGGAGGAGCTTTACCGGGAGATGACGGAGGCAGGGGTCATGCCTCACACGGTCATGATTTTCGGCCAGATGAACGAACCCCCGGGGGCCCGTTTCCGGGTAGGACATGCGGGATTGACGATGGCCGAATACTTCCGGGATGACCAACGACAGGATGTGCTCCTCCTTATCGACAATATCTTTCGGTTCATTCAGGCGGGTCAGGAAGTATCCGGTCTTCTCGGCCTTCTCCCCTCCCGTCTGGGATACCAGCCTACACTGGCCTCGGACTTAGCCGAGCTCGAGGAACGCATATGCAATACCACGACCGGTGCCATCACTTCCATTCAGGCGGTATACGTTCCCGCCGATGACTTTACGGACCCTTCAGCCGTCCATACCTTTGGTCACCTTACCGCTTTTATCTCTCTTTCCCGGAAAAGGGCCTCAGAAGGCTTCTATCCGGCTATCGATCTCTTACAGTCCGGTTCCAAGATGCTCATGCCCTCAATTGCCGGCGAACGTCACTATCGCATTGCCCAGGAAATCCAGAAGACCTTAAGCACTTATGAAGACCTGAAAGACATTATTGCCATGCTGGGGATTTCTGAGCTTTCCCGGGAAGACCAGAGACTGGTCAACCGTGCCCGAAGGCTAGAGAGGTTTTTCACCCAGCCCTTCTTTACCACGGAACAGTTCACGGGAAAGGAAGGACGGATGGTTTCTCTGGAAGAGGCCCTGGAAGGCTGTGAGCGGATTTTGAACGACGAATTTGCTGATTACCCCGAAAGCAGTCTCTACATGATAGGCAGTATTGAGGAGGCGAAGAAGCCGTGAATCTAAAAATACTCCTTCCCTCCCATATTCTCTTGGATCGCCCGGTGGAAAAGGTTGTGGCAGAGGCCAAAAACGGCTCTTTTTGTCTCCTACCCCATCACATTGATTTTGTGGCCGCCCTTGCCCCGGGTATCTTTTCTTTTACCACCCCGGAGGGAACGGAGGAGATGTACGCTATGGACGAGGGTATCCTGGTCAAATGTGGGCCTGATGTTCTTGTGTCGGTCCGCAACGCCATCCGGGGCCCGGACCTCGGGTCCCTAAAAAAAATGGTCGAAGAGAGTTTTCTGGCCCTTGACGAAAGGGAAAGGATAGCCAGGGCGGCATCTGTTAAACTGGAAATAGATATCGTGAGACGGTTCATGGAAATGAGCTTACGGCAGTAACGAAAAGGTAAAAATAAATGGATAAGCAAGGGGCAAAAGAGAGACAAAAAAAGAGGGTGGAGTCCTTCGTACGGGAAATTGAGAAGAAGGAGCGGTTAAAAATCCGCATCCGCCGTGAAGGAGATGAGACCATATGGTTCGGTTTGGGGGTTTTCGGTGTCGTGGGCTGGTCGGTTGCCATCCCCACCTTAATCGGCGTTGCCATTGGCCTCTGGATCGACAAAAACTGGCCCAGCCAATACTCTTGGACCCTCACTTTCCTCATCGGTGGGGTCATGTTAGGCTCCTTGAATGCCTGGTACTGGGTGAAAAAGGCAGGGATAAGAAAGACGGAGGAGGAAGAAAAAGAATGAATCTCTGGAAAATAATGGAGGGATTGGCCATAGGATTTATTTTGGGGGCACTCTACTTCTATTTCCTCTGGCAGACCGTACGGAGGATCCCTTCGGATAAACACCCCTTTCGCCTCATGGTGGTGAGTTTTCTTGCCCGGGCGTCTCTGGCTGTTACAGTTTTTTATTTCACCGTCAAGGACGGGGATTACATATGTCTTTTCTTTGCCCTTGCCGGTTTTCTTATTGCCCGGGAGATAGGCAAAAGAATCTGGGGATTGGGGAAATCTCAACCCCTTCTCATTCCCAACTAATCAGGGGAGGAAATTACGATGGAGATAATGAGTATCGCTCAAATCAGCCCCGACCAGGTCATCTTTTGGCAGTGGAAGTTCATCACCTTAAACGCCACTATCCTTTACACCTGGATCGTCATGGTCATTCTGGTCATCGGTTCCTGGCTTGTAACAAGGAGGCTTTCTCCCACCATCCACTGCTCAAGATGGCAGAATTTTTTAGAGGTCGTCGTTTCTACCATTAGAAGCGAAATAGATGAAGTGAGCAAGGGAGAAGGGAGATACTATTTGCCCTTTATAGGTACCCTTTTCATCTTCATCGCCCTTTCCAATATTCTCGCCGTGGTCCCCGGTTACGTACCGCCCACCTCATCACTCACCACCACAGCAGCCCTGGCTACCTGTGTGTTTATTGCCGTACCCATATTTGGCATTTCCAAGCAAGGCATAAAAGAGTACTTGAAAGAGTATTTCCGCCCAACCTTCATTTTCTTTCCCTTTCACGTCATGGGAGAGCTTTCCCGTACCTTAGCCCTAACCGTTCGTCTCTTCGGCAACATCATGAGTCATGAAAAGGTGATCGCCATACTCTTATCGGTGACCCCCTTTTTCTTCCCCATCGTAATGCAGGCATTGGGTCTTCTTATCGGTATCATTCAGGCATACATCTTCTCGATCCTCGCCATGGTCTACATCGCCTCGGCGACCCAAACCCATGAAGAGGAACACGAGAAGAAATAAATAAGAAAGGAAGGAGTCTTATGGAAAACGTAAATTACATTGCTATGGCCTCGATCATTTCTGCTGCCATTTGTATGGCTCTGGGTTCTGTCGGTCCCGCCTTAGGACAAGCTCGCGCCGTTCAATCCGCCTTGAGCTCCATCGCCCAGCAACCAGACGAGAGAAATTCTCTCACTAGGACCCTCTTCGTTGGATTGGCCATGATCGAATCCATCGCCATCTATTGCTTCGTTATCTCCATGATTCTGGTCTTTGCCAATCCGTTCTGGAACTTTGTCATTAAAAAAATAGGGGGCTAAACCATGCATATCGACTGGTTCGTTTTTGTCGCCCAAATTGTGAACTTTCTCATCCTCGTATACCTGCTCAAACGTTTTCTCTACGGGCGTATCGTGCAGGCGATGGATAAGCGGGAAAACATGATTGTGTCCCGCTTTGAGGAAGCCGAGAGGCTGAGAAAGGAGGCGGAAACCCAGGCGGCACTTTACGAAGAGAAAAACCGTATCTTGGCGGAAAAGCAGGAAGAACTATTAAACCAGATGGTCCAGGCAGCAGAGGCTAAGAAGAAGGAACTTCTCGAAAAGGCCCGCCAGGATGTGGATGCCCTCAAGGCAAGGTGGCAGGAAACGATTAAAAGGGAAAAAGAATCCTTTCTCCAGGATTTAAGCCAAAGGGTGGGGAAGCAAACGTACCTCGTCGCCCGCAGGATACTATCTTCTATGGCAGATGAAGAGCTGGAAGAAAAAATAGGACGTGTCTTCCTTCGTCGGCTCAAAGAATTGGGAGAGGAGGAGAAGAAGAACCTCGAAGAGTCCATAAAGCAGGCAAACGGCCGTATAGTGATCCAGAGTGCCTTTCCCCTTTCTCAAGCCATAAAGGAAGAGATTCGAACCTTTTTCTCTCTTTGGCCGCAAGGCATCGTACCGGAGCTTAAATTCGAAACGGTCGAAGACGCCATTGCCGGAATTGAGCTACGTACCCACGGATACAAACTCGCATGGAGCATCGGGGATTACCTGGAAAACCTCGAAGAGACCTTCATGCATGCCCTGATGGAGGAAGCTCGCATCAGGGCTTAAATTGTACAGGGGATGGGATATGAAAGTGGACTTGACAGATGAAAAAATAATTTATGCCACCCTGGAGAATACCTTCTCCCTCATGGATGATATCCTCGAGAAAGAAGCACCCCGGATCACCCAGAGGGAAGTGGGGATAGTTCACTTTGTGGGCCAGGGTATTGTCCGAGCCTGGGGCCTGCCACACGTAAAGGCTGAGGAAATCGTTCGATTTCCGGGGAATACCTTGGGATATGTCTTTAACATCGACCTGGACGAGATAGGTATTATCCTCCTGGGCGCCACGGAGCATCTAAAAACAGGGATGGAGGTCCGCAGAACAGGGCGCGTCCTTGATGTTCCTGTGGGTGAAGACCTCCTCGGCCGGGTGGTCGACCCCCTGGGTAGACCCCGGGACGGTCTGGGAGAAATCAGGACCATTCGTCGCTACCCGGTTGAGAGAGAGGCACCGCCGGTAATGGTCAGGGCACCCGTTACCGTTCCCCTCCAGACGGGGCTCAAGGTAATAGACGCCCTGATTCCCATTGGGAGAGGCCAGAGGGAACTTATCTTGGGGGACAGGCAGACGGGAAAAACAGCGATTGCTATCGACACCATCATAAATCAAAGGGATAAAGACGTCATCTGCATTTACACGGCCATCGGAAAGAAGGCATCTGATGTGGCCAAGGTAGTGGCCGATTTGAAAGAACACGGAGCGATGCCCTATTCCATTGTCGTCGCCGCCACTGCGGAAGACGTCCCTGGCTTGCAGTTTATCGCCCCTTATGCAGCGACCTCCATCGGGGAGTATTTCATGGAAAGGGGTCGGGATGTGCTGGTGGTCTACGATGACCTTACCTGCCATGCCCGGGCCTACCGGGAATTATCCCTGCTTCTGCGCCGGCCACCTGGCCGGGAAGCCTTCCCCGGAGACATTTTTTACATCCATTCCCGCCTCTTAGAGCGTTCCACCCATCTACGGGAAGAAAGGGGAGGAGGGTCCTTAACTGCCCTACCTGTCGTGGAAACGGAGGCACAGGACATATCTTCCTATATCCCTACCAACCTGATTTCCATTACCGATGGGCAGATTTATCTTACCCCACGCTTGTTCCAGAAAGGTATCCTGCCAGCGGTAGATGTGGGCAAATCCGTCTCCCGTGTGGGAGGAAAGGCCCAGCTGCCCGCCTATAGATTGGTGGCAGGAGATTTGCGCCTATCCTACTCCCAGTTTGAGGAACTGGAATCCTTCTCTCGCTTCGGCACCCGCCTCGATGAAGCAACTCGAAGGGTCCTCGAAAGGGGTTGGCGCATAAGGGAAATCCTGAAACAACCTCAATACGAGCCCATGCCTGCCTCGGAGCAGATCGCCGCGCTCATTGCTGTAACCGGCGGGGCCATGGACAAGGTACCTATCGAAAAGGTCCTCGAGGGGGAAAGGAAAGTGAGGATGGCGGTCCGGGAAGAAGCGGCGGATATTTGTCTCCGCATAGAAAAAGGGGAGAAACTGACGACTACAGACCTCGATACCATCCTGAAAATTGCCGAGAAGGTGGTGTAAATCTATGCAAACCATGGAATCCCTAAAGAGGAAAATCAAAAGCGCCCAGGACCTCCATTCGGTAGTAAAAACGATGAAAGCCCTTGCTGCCGTGAGCATCCGTCAATATCAACGGGCGGTAGAGTCTCTCAGCGATTATAGCCGGGCGGTGGAAATGGGGTTCCATATTGTCCTGAAATACCGACCACCAGAGGTAAAAGGACGTCTCACCGGTCCACCCCAGAGAATCGGGGCCATTGTCTTTGGTTCCGACCAGGGTCTCTGCGGCCCCCTTAACGAAAATATAGCCCGCCATGCCCTGGAAGATATGGCAGAAACGGGGGTAGACCCCCAAGATCGTTACGTAATAGCCTTGGGAATGAGAATAGAAGGTTATCTCATCGATGGAGGGCAGGAAATCCTGGAAACACTCTCCATGCCCAACTCTATAGGTGCAATAACACCTTTAGTTCAAGACCTCATCATGATAATTGAAGATTGGTACTTTCGCCGCCAGATTGACCATATTTTCCTTTACTACAACGAATACCAATCGGGGGCGACTTACCGCCAGCGCACCCTTACTTTACTTCCCATCGACCAAAGTTGGCTAAAACGTATGGAACGCATGAAATGGCCTTCCCGGGTGTTACCTATTTACAGGATGAACTGGGAAGACCTTTTCGCCAGCCTTGTAAGAGAATACCTGTTTGTTTCCCTCTACCGTGCCTTTGCTGAATCGCTGGCCAGTGAAAATGCGAGCCGCCTGGCGGCAATGCAAAACGCGGAAAAAAATATCGAGGAAAGGATTCAGGAACTAACCGTTATGTTCCACCGGCAACGCCAGATGACGATTACGGAGGAGTTACTCGATATTGTTGCCGGCTTTGAAGCCCTGAAAGGGGCGGAAAGAAAGGAGGCGACCGTTCATGTCCATGGATAAACGCCTATGTGTCATATGCGCCTGGCGCCAACACTGCCAGAAGAGGTACTCTCTCAGTTACGATAGTATCAGCATGCAATGCCCGGATTTCACGCGTGATTATACCATCAAAGACTTGGAAGCAGACCGCAAGGCACTGGAACAGCAGCTGGAAAAGTGGCGGCAGGAAGGAAAGCCTAAAAAATACCGCCCCTGTATTACCGTTTCTCGGGAGGCCGGTGCGGGGGCAAGCGAGATTTGTAGAAAACTGGCGGATGAGCTAAAAATGGACCTCATTGGTTCCCAAATCATTGCTCGCATTGCCGAAAGCGCCAACATGAGTGAAAAAGTTGTGAGCATGCTCGATGAGAAGAAAATTTCCATGCTGGATAGCTGGATCCAATCTTTCTTCAATGCTCGCCACCTCTGGCCGGATGTATACCTCCAGCACTTGATAAAGGTAATTAGGGCCGGCGCTGGTGAATATGGGAATGCCATAATCATGGGCCGTGGGGCCCAATTCATCCTCCCACCGGAAAAAATATTCCGGGTGAGATTCATCGCACCGCTGGAAAAGAGAATCGAACATGTGATGAAAAATCGTGGCATAAGCTACGATGAAGCCAAGGCGTATATTATTAAGACGGATAACGACCGAAGCGCCTTTATCATGAAGTACTTCCACGAAGATGTAACGAACCCCGCCCATTACGACCTCGTCCTCAATACGGGGGATATCAGCGTGGAAGAAGCGGCAAAGATTGTCAAGGAAGCCTATCTCGCCAAGAAATTCACCACAACCTGATTCAAAACCGAAATCAAATATGATATAAAATTTTTAGGGTTGCCCCTTAAGGGGTATCCCATGGGAAAGGTAAATGAACATACTTCTTGCATTTCTGCTCGGGGCAGCAATTACCGGATTTTTATCCTTAGGCTATGCCCTCTGGCAGAGAGCGGAGAACGAGCGGATGATGCACAGCATCATCCAGGGTCTCCCCATCCCGACTTTTGTAATCGACCGTAACCATCGGGTCCTTTACTGGAACAAGGCCCTCGAGTCGTTAAGCGGCATCAAGAGGAAAGACATCATAGGAACAAAAAACCACTGGCAGGCCTTCTATCGTTCTTTGCGTCCCTGTCTGGCCGATCTTCTCGTGGATAACAAGCTGGAAGAGGGGGAAAAATGGTATTCCAACCAAATTACCCGCGCTTCATCCCTGAAGGAAGCTTATGAAGCCACAGAATTTTTCCCCCGCTTTGGGTCCAATGGACGCTGGGTACACATTACCGCAGCCGCGATAAGGGATGCCCGGGGAGTTATTGTGGGTGCCATCGAAACGCTGGAAGATATTACGGACCGAAAGCGGGCAGAAGAAGAGCTGATTCGTATGAAAAAGCTTGAATCCCTCGGAATCTTTGCCAGCGGCGTGGCGGAGGATTTCGACACACTGCTTTCAGCAATTTTGCGAAACATCTTCTTAGCCAAGCTCTCGGCAGATGAGGAAGACAAAATTCTGGAACAAGGTTTATCCATCGCAGAAAAGGCAGGGCTTCAGGCCAAGGAGCTTGCCCACAAACTCATCACCTTCGCTAAAGGTGGCTTTCCCGTGCGCCACCCGGAGAAAATAAGGCCCTTAGTGGAAAAGGCCCTGTCCAACAAGACGAAAAAAGGGGTGGAATACGATATCTCCCTCCCTGAGGACCTTTGGATGGTTAATGTGGACGCCAAACAAATCCATCAGGTTTTTGAAAATATACTGCAAAATGCCCTCGATGCGATGCCAGAGGGCGGAAGGATTGAGATCTACGCCGAAAACACAGAAGAAGATGGGAATAACACCCTTAAGTCAGGAAGGTATGTAAAGGTTTCTTTCCGGGATACGGGGATCGGAATTAAGGAGGAAGATTTGCCCCGCATATTCGACCCTTACTTCACCACTAAAGGGAGCCGGGGCCGAGGGGTGGGGTTGGGCCTGGCGGTTACGTATTCGATTTTAAAGAACCATGAGGGCTTCATCACCGCCACCTCTATGCCCGGCGGAGGGACAACTTTTCAGATTTATCTACCCGCCGTCCGCGAACACTAATCTAGGTTTCTCAGTTCCCTCCTTAGAATCTTTCCCACCGCACTCTTGGGCAAAGCATCAAGAATTCTTATGACTTTCGGTCTCTTATAAGCCGGCAGTTTCTCCCGGCAAAAGTCCATAAGCTCATCTACCGTAACGGATCCCGGTGTCTTGAGAACCACAAAGGCTTTTACTGCCTCTCCGTAAACGGGATCCGGCATACCCACTACCCCTGCCTCGAGAATAGCAGGATGGGTATGTAGGACATTTTCGATCTCCTTCGGATAGATATTCTCGCCTCCCCGAATGATGAGGTCTTTCTTCCGATCCGTAATGTACAGGTAGCCATCCTCATCCATGTACCCCACGTCGCCCGTGTGGAGCCAGCCATCCCTGATCGCTTCTGCCGTTTCCTGGGGTTTTTTCCAATAACCTTTCATAACCGCCGGCCCCTTGATGCATATCTCCCCGACTTGACCGGCGGGAAGGACGTGCCCCTCATCATCGAGGATACTAATTTGATTTGCCTTCTGATAGCATTTCCCTATAGAACCGTATTTCGGAGGCCTGTTTTCGGCAGCATTACCACAGTTAACGGTGGTAGCCTCACTTAAACCATATCCTTCCCAGATATCAATTCCATACCTCTCCTTCCACTGTCTCGCCACCTCTAAAGGCATAGGAGCGGCTCCACAGATACACATCTTGAGGGAACTCAAATCATATTTCGGGGCAGCGGGGTGGTTGAGAATTTGAATGTACATGGTAGGCACCCCGCGGAAGTCTGTCACCCTGTACTTTTCAATGCAGGCCATCGCCTCTTCCGGGTTCCATCGAGGTACAAGAACGAGCTTTCCTCCCGTAAGAAATTCGAGGTTGAGGGCAAATACCCCATAACCGTGGAAAAGGGGCAAGGTGATAAGGGAAACGCGATTGCGGTCAATTCCAAACACTTCCGTTTCTTTTCCATCCACCATGGCCTTTACCCGTACACCCCATGCATCGAGAAGAACCGTCTCATAGTAGCCGGAAACGTGACTGTACCAATTGTAGTGCGTGAGCATAACTCCTTTGGGTACTCCCGTAGTGCCCGCCGTATATATCATTACAGCCGTATCATCATTATCCGTTTCTTCGATGGCCAACCAGTCGGACTCCCCAGCGGTGATTTCTCTAAGGGAGAGGGTCCCTGGGGGAATGGAATCTCCCACCATGATTACGTGTTTCAATTCCTCCACCCCTTCCCGAGCTACCTTGATTGTTTCCCAGTAATCCGGGGCACTAATAAGGACAGAAAGACCCGCATCTTTGTATATATACGCGAGATCTTGAGCCTTCTGGGCTGGATTCATGGGCACCAGGATACCCCCCACTTTAAAGGTAGCATAGAAGGTCTGGACAAGCTCGGGGCAGTTGGGCAACTGGACCCCCACCCGATCCCCCTTCTTTATACCCAACCTTTTTAAGGCATTTCCTAACTGATTTACCATCTTGTTAATCTGGACATTTGTGTACCACTTGTCCTCGTGGCAGATGAAATTATACTCTCCAAATCTCTTGATGTTATCCTCGATTAATCGCCCGATATTCATAATCTCCCCCCATTCTTTTTTTCGCTACCCCTCTCAAGGTAGGTAGCCATCCTTATAACAACTGGACCAGAAGCGTCAAGAAAAACAAATGAATTTGCCTTGACAGGTGGATATTAACTGATGTAAAAGAAACCCAAGGTGAGAAAATGAAGACGAACGGGTATGTTAGTGTACTTTCCTTGTTGCTTAGCTTGCAGTTAGGTCTCTGCCGCCCGTTGTCTTCAGGCAGTTCTTGACCGTAAAGTAAGAACAGCATTGAAGGCCATGGGCGTTTTGTCCATGGCCTTTTTATTTTGCATGAAAGGAGAAAGGGGCAAGATGAAAAAGAAAGGTGACCGCATCTACATCTTTGACACCACCCTGCGGGACGGGGAACAATCACCAGGGGCAAGCATGAACCCCGACGAAAAACTAAGGTTTGCACGCCAGTTAGAAAGCCTAGGGGTGGACATTATCGAGGCAGGATTTCCCATTGCCTCAGAAGGAGATTTTCTGTCAGTTCAGCAAATCGCTCGGGAGGTAAGGGGGGTACAGATTGCAGCCCTCGCCAGGGCGAACTATGAAGACATTGACCGCGCATGGGAGGCTATTTCGGAAGCGGCCTACCCCCGGCTGCATGTCTTTCTTTCTTCTTCCGATATCCATCTTAAATACCAGCTGCGTAAAACAAGAGAAGAGGTGCTCGAAGATGCCATAAAAATGGTAGCTTACGCCCGGAAGTACACGGAAAACATAGAATTCTCACCTATGGATGCGACCCGAACCGACTGGGACTATCTGTGTCAGATACTGGAATCGGTGATAGAGGCAGGGGCCACCACGGTGAACATACCGGATACGGTAGGGTATGCTACGCCTGACGAATACAGCCGCCTCATTGCCTATCTTTTCTCCCATGTAAAAAATATCTCTCGGGCTATCGTTTCCGTTCACTGCCACAATGATCTGGGACTGGCCGTGGCCAATTCCCTCGCGGCCATTCAATGTGGCGCACGTCAGGTAGAATGTACGATAAACGGCATCGGAGAGAGGGCAGGTAATGCAGCATTAGAAGAAGTGGTCATGGCCCTAGAGACAAGAAAAGATATCTATAAGGTGAGGACAGGTATCCGCACAGAAAAAATATACCAGACCTCAAAGCTTCTAACCCAGATTACAGGTATCCACGTCCAGCCAAATAAGGCAATCGTAGGGGCCAATGCGTTTGCCCATGAATCGGGAATTCACCAGGACGGCCTGCTTAAGGATAAAATGACCTACGAGATAATAAAGCCGGAAAAAGTGGGGATATCGGAAACGCAACTGGTGCTGGGGAAGCACTCGGGACGGCATGCCGTTTCGGAACACCTGAAGAAAATGGGATATAAACTTTCGCCGGAAGAACTTAACAAGGTTATGGCAAGGTTCAAAGAACTGGCGGATGTAAAAAAAGACATTTTTGACGAGGATCTGGAAGCTATTCTCTTCGAAGAGGTTTTCCGCGCAAAGGATAAATTTAAGCTCGTTTATCTGAACGTCGTAAGCGGAAACGTAGCGGTACCAACGGCCATCATCCAGCTTCAAGTCGATCAAGATGTCATCCTGGATGCAGGCTTTGGTGTTGGCCCTGTAGATGCCACCTTCGCCGCCATAAGAAAGATTACGAAGACTGATTACCCCCTTGTCAGATACGCGGTAGATGCGGTAACAAAGGGTACCGATGCCCTGGGAGAGGCCACCGTTCAGCTGAGATACAACGACCACACCGTTGTTGGTCGGGGAGCCCATCCGGACGTTCTCGTGGCCTCTGCTTTGGCTTACATAAACGCGTTGAACAGACTGGAATGGTTGAAGGGAAACATTAAAAAAGTGTCTATAAGGGATTGAGGAGCGTGGAAAATGGGGATGACGATCACCGAGAAAATCTTGCAGGACCACACAAACCTACCAGAAATCCATCCGGGGATGCTTATAAATGCAAAAGTTGACATTGCCCTGGGAAACGATATCACCGCCCCTATAGCGATTAGGGAATTTTTGTCCGCGGGAGGAAAAGAGGTATTCGACCGAAACAGGGTTATTTTTGTTTTGGACCACTTCACCCCTAACAAAGACATCGCCTCGGCGGAGCAATGTCGGTACATAAGGGAATTTGCCCACGAGCGGCGATTGACCCATTTCTTTGAAGGGGGGAACTGCGGGGTGGAACATGCCCTTCTGCCTGAACTGGGTCTGGTATTACCGGGGGATCTCATCGTAGGAGCCGACAGCCACACATGCACTTACGGCGCTCTGGGGGCCTTTGCCACTGGGGTGGGGAGTACCGATCTGGCTGCCGCCATGCTAACAGGGGAACTGTGGTTTAAAGTCCCGACCACCATAAAGTTTGTCTTGAGGGGCAGGAGGAATAAATGGGTAGGGGGTAAAGATCTGATTCTACATATTATAGGCCGCATAGGGGTGGATGGTGCGCGTTACCAGGCCATGGAGTTTACAGGGGAAGCCATTGACGACCTTTCCATAGCAGATAGACTTACTATGGCCAACATGGCAATTGAGGCAGGGGCCAAAAATGGTATCTTTATCCCCGATGAGAAAACTCGTGCGTACGTGGAAGGCAGGGCAAAGAGGCCATACCGTTTTTATCAATCAGACCCCGATGCCAACTACGCGGAAGTAATAGAAATAGACATATCCCATCTTGAGCCCCAGGTTGCCCTACCGCACCTCCCCTCCAACGTGAAGGGGGTAAGGGAAATCGGCCAAATAAATATAGACCAGGCATACATAGGCTCCTGTACCAATGGACGTATCGAGGACCTGCGCCTTGCCGCAGAAGTAATTAGGGGGCGAAAGGTGCATCCCTACGTGAGGCTCATCGTTGTCCCCGCTACCCCCCAGGTATGGAAGCAGGCCATGAGAGAGGGCCTCTTTGAAATTTTCCTCGAAGCGGGGGGAATTATCAGCCCTCCTACCTGCGGCGCGTGCCTCGGGGGACACATGGGTATTCTCGGGAAAGGGGAAAGGGCGATTGCCACCACAAACCGCAACTTCGTGGGACGTATGGGGCACCCGGAAAGTGAAGTCTATCTGGCTAATCCGGCCGTAGCTGCTGCCTCAGCGGTCGCAGGAAGAATTATAAGCCCGGAAGACCTATAAGGTTGACTTCCCCTGGCGGATATTTAAATTAGTTTAAAAAGAATGGGAGGGGAAACCCCTCATGGATAGTGACGAAATTATAGTGCGATGCCTTCACTGTGGGACGAAAAATAGAATCCCCCGGGAGCACCTGCAATCGAAACCGACCTGTGGCAGGTGCGGTGCCTATCTGGATGAAATCATTATCCCGTGCCTCGCCTGCGGGACGAAGAACAGGATACCGGAAAATCGTATCCACGAGCGCCCTCGCTGCGGGAAATGCGGGATTCCTCTCATTATCGAGGGAAAGGCCGGCAAACCGGTTGAGGTAACGGACTTATCATTTATCCGGGAAGTGGTTCACGCTGAGGGCGTGGCCGTGGTGGATTGCTGGGCTACCTGGTGCATGCCGTGCCGTATGTTAGAACCTATAATCACGGAGCTCGCTATCCGATACGCGGGGACGGCCCAATTCTTCAAATTGAATGTAGACGAAAACCCTCTTACGGCAAGCCAGTACGACATTAGGAGCGTTCCTACCATACTCATCTTTAGAGATGGAAAGCTGATGGATCGCATGGTGGGCGTTCAACCCAAAGAACTGATCGAGGAGCGTTTGCTTTCGGTGATGAAGCGCGTATGAAAAATCGAAGGTACGAATGCCGCATTTTTTCCGTTTTCGAAGAAGAGCTAGTGTTGCCTAACGGCAGGACCAGCCGTATGAGCTGGATAGACCACCGCCCATGTGTCGCCGCTGTCCCTATCGATGAAAGAGGAAACCTTATCCTGATTCGCCAGTACCGCCATGCGGTTATGGAAGAGCTAATCGAGATTCCTGCCGGTACCATGGACCATCCCGATGAATCACCGGAAGAATGCGTGCAAAGGGAATTAGCGGAGGAAATCGGCTACCGCGCCGGTAAGCTGGAAAAATTATTTTCCGGATACCTTATCCCAGGATACGGCAACGAATTCATGCACTACTTTCTCGCCCGGGAGCTCATATACGCCCCCCAGAAACCCGACGCCGACGAGATTATAAAAATCTTCAGGGTATCCTGTGAGGAAGCCCGAGGTTTGGTAAAAAATGGGGCCATCCGAGATACAAAAACGGCCTTGGGCATAATCCTCGCTCTGGAACGTATTTCTACTTAACAGATTTGCTGCGGCGCTGTAACTCAATATCCAGGGACTTCAAATACTCAAGATCCCTTTTTAGGTCTTCGATTTCCTTCTGGCATCTCTCCTGGGCACGTTTGAGCTCTTGCCTCGCCTCTTGGAGTTCGCCCTGAATTTTTTCCCCTTCTTTTTGCTTACGTTCCCAGAGAATCTTTAACGCATCGATTTCATTCATGAGTTTGAGGTAAACTTCCGCAGGGGGAACAAATTTACCGTCTCGATGGAGGGTAACCAATTTATTAAATGTCGCCCTTGCCCGAAGGTAATCTCCCGCCCTGACTTCCTCTACCCCCTGTCGAAAAAGAAGTGCCTCATCATCTTTAAGGATCAGGGTTTTTGTTTCCCTGTAATCGGGGGCACAGGCGAATATGCCGATAGCCAAAATTACTATGCCAAGTCCCCGTAGGAACATTTTTCCATCTCCTCTTTCGTGACATAGGTGCTGCCGGGCAAGGTCTTACCGTATTCCTTTACGCGGGCTACGGCCCGTGCCATTTCGACGGGATTTCGGTAATTCGTCCCGTCATCGGTTACGATAGAAATGGTGACAGTAACAAGAGGAAACTTCTGCCTTTGCCCCTTTCTGTCCCTTGCTACTATATAGCCCTTTTCCACATCTTCTGCGGGATAAAAACGCCGCATCCTCTCTTCGAAGCCCTGAACGATATACGCACATATTTTCAAAGCGCGTTGTGGGTCAGCTACCAATATAAAATCATCTCCTCCAATATGGCCGATAAAGTCACTTTCTGCCCCTGCGGACTTTTTTGCCTCCTCGAGCAGGGCGGCCGTTTCTTTAATTATTTCGCTTCCCCAGGCATAGCCATAAGTATCAGCGAAGGGTTTAAAATTATCCAGATCAATATGACACAAAGAAAAAAGTTGCCCCTCTTTTAACCTCCGGTCTATCTCCCGCTCGATAGCCAGATTGCCCGGTAGCCGGGTAAGAGGGCTGGCGTCCAAATGTAACGCCTCCAGTTCTTTCAACCTGCGGGCCATAAAATTAAAAGCCCTTGCCAGGTGGCCTATTTCATCATCTCTCTTTATTTCCACCTGCGTCTCAAACTTACCCGCCGCAATTTGCCCGGTTGCCCTTTCCAGCTTCTTCAAGGGACGAGATATGTCTAAAATAATAAAAATGGCCAACGTAAGTCCCGCGACAAGGCCAATAATAGACAAAATTACAGTTACTTGCATTGCCCGCAAACTTCTTTTATTTATGTCCTTCATGCCGCGGTCAATTTCTTGATTGCACCTTCTATCCCATGCCTTAACCATGGTGACCAGCTCATTTAGGATGGGGTCTCCCTGTTTTGTGAATACCTCTCGCGCTTCGAGATCCCTTTTCTCCAGCACGAGCTGCGATACGGCCATGAACAATTCATCGTAGGCTGCCTTTTTCGCCGATGCCGTCGCAAACTCTCTCCTTTCAACCCCCCTTAGAGCCGCGATTTTCCGGAGATATAGCTCAAACTCTCGGCTATTCATCCAATAAAATTCCGCTATCTCAGGGTCTTTTAACACGGGGTACTTTTTGGCCGCCTCCTCCATCTTTAAAAGAGCCGTAAGGAGATTCCCTACGTTTTCTAACATTTCGAAATCATTCTTTATAATGTAATCTGCCCGCTGGGTCAGGTCATAGAGGCGATGGATCGCATATCCGCTCGTTAGGACCATGAGAGTAGCGCCAAAAAAGTAAGCCCAGAGCAACTTTTTCCCAATCGTCATCCTCATCCACATCACCTAACGATTTCCACTTTTCCACGACTATCAATATTCGTCCAGACTATCAAGAAATTAAAATTTGCCTTGACAAAAGTTTCCATTCATGAAACTATGTTGCCTATAAATAAACATGAAAACTATGGACGATAAAACCATTTTTGACGAATCAGAAATCGGCCGAAGAATAAGGCAAATCAGGAAAGACAAGGGTATTACTTTAGAGCAGCTGTCTTCCTTTACGGGGTTTACTAAGGGGTATCTTTCCCGGTTAGAAAAATCTGATAAGGCACCACCCGTCTCTACCTTAGGTCGGATCGCCCGGGTCTTGAATGTAACGATTTCCAAGCTCTTAGGGGAAAAGGAAGTGGAGAGGCAGACCATCTGCCTGGTAAGGAAGGATGAAAGGCCCCTGATTGCCCGGGACGGAACGTCTATTGGATACTCTTACGAGGCAATCGCTTATAGCTTCCCAGATAAAGTGATGGAACCCTTCATTTTGACCCTGCCCGCCAATCCAAAGAAAAAATTCCTCTTTCAGCATGAAGGGCAAGAAATGCTTTTTGTTCTTGAAGGAACCATGCGGTTCTACCACGGCGACAAGGAATATATAGCCCACGAGGGAGATTGCCTTTACATAGATTCCGGCGTTCCACATTATGGTGAAGCCGTAGGGAACAAGGCAGTAAAATGCTTGATCGTCATATACAGCCCACGATAAGGGGGAGTTTAACGCTATGTCAGAGTTTTTCGTATTCTTTCTTCACGGCCTTGCATACGCTGGGCTCTTATTCCTCGTCTCGGCAGGCCTCACCTTAGTTTTCGGCATGATGAATGTATTGAATTTTGCTCACGCCGCCATGTACATGCTAGGTGCCTATTTTTCTTACACTCTCATGCTGAGGACCTCAGGGGAAATTTGGTTATCCCTCATTATTTGTCCCCTTGCCCTCTTTTTGATTGGTGCCGTCATAGAAAGGTTTCTGCTGCGCCGGGTACATAGCTTCGGTCACGTGCCGGAACTACTGCTCACCTTTGGCCTCGCTTACATTATTACAGAACTCGTTAAATGGTACTGGGGAAATTACCCGCTGGCCGTGAATATCAGCGGATTCCTCGCCGGGACGGTACAGTTACTGGGTATGAGTTACCCTGTATACCGTATCTTTGTTTTTGCCTGTGGTGCACTGGTCGCCGTAATCCTTGCCCTAATACTCCACCGAACCCGTCTGGGTATTGTGATCCGTGCCGCTGTCAACGACAATGAAATGGTCGATGCCTTGGGTATCAATGTCCCCATGGTTTTTATGGGAGTATTTGCCTTCGGAGCGGCTCTGTCAGGATTTGCCGGCGTTATTGCAGGTCCGCTTCTCACAACTTATCCGGGGATGGCGAACGATATTTTGATTGATGCCTTTGTGGTTATCGTAGTGGGTGGTTTTGGAAGCTTGGCAGGAGCTGTGGTGGCATCTCTTATCATCGGAGAACTTCAGTCTTTCGGAGTCCTCCTCTTCCCCAAACTTTCCATTGCCCTTGTATACCTTCTTATGGTGGTCGTCTTAATCATTAAACCTTCGGGACTCTTTGGAGAGGAACAATGATGAACAAGAAAGGCTTGCTTAATATTCTTGTCCTTTTTCTGATACTTTTGCTTTTGCCAGTTATTCTCAAAAAGTACCACGTCAACATGCTTACGGAAATTGTTATCTTTGCCCTTTACGCGGTGAGTTACAACCTCCTTCTGGGTTATGCAGGGCTTCTCTCTTTCGGCCATGCCATGTTTTTCGGTTTGGCTGCTTTTGTTACGGGCATATCCATTATACATATCAAGGGCATCGGTCTTATCGAAGCGGTAATTTTAGGGGTCATGGCGGCATTGATTGCCGGGGTAATCATAGGGAGCCTCCTTCTCCGGCATAAAGGTTCCTATTTTGCTCTCCTTACCCTCGCCTTCAATGCCCTTTTTTATGCCATCGCCACCAAATGGCACTCCATCACCGGGGGGGATGATGGTCTGAATGTCTTAAGGCCTCCAATAAATTTAGGATTCACGGAAATATCGGTCGGTACGGTACAGCAATTTTACTATTTCACCCTTATCATCATCGGAGCCGCCATCGTCTTCTCGTGGATATTTACCTATACGGCCATGGGTAAAACGGTGCTCCTCATGAGGGAAAACGAAGAGCGAATGAAATTCTTAGGCTACAGCACTAACATCGCCCGATTGATTTTATTTATCTTCACCGGCGCTCTGGCAGGTCTCGCCGGTTCCTTCTATACCCTCCATTTTCAGTTCGTCTCCATTTCGGCCATCAGCGTTGAGATGACTACCGCTGTATTACTGATGACTTTCGTAGGAGGAACCCGCACTTTCTGGGGACCCATACTCGGGACGCTCGTTTACATAACCCTGCAAAATTATCTCAGCACCATTACGGACCGTTGGCCCCTTTTCATGGGCATCATCTTCGTCCTCATGGTCCTCTTCATCCCCGGTGGTTTATCAGGGCTCATTATAAATCTATGGGATCGGTTAAAAAAAGAAAAAACCTTAGTGGCGGAGGGTAACCGATAGCATGGCTGCTTACCTGGAGATAAAAGACATTCATAAAGATTTCTCGGGGCTCAAGGTCCTTACAGGTGTAAATATATCCATAGAAAAAGGAGAAAGGCATGCCCTGATAGGACCCAACGGGGCCGGAAAAACCACCCTTTTCAATATCATTAGCGGAAAATTTAAACCCTCTTCCGGCCATATCTTTTTCCGGGGCGAGGATCTGTCCGGCAAACCGGCACACATAATCAACCGTATGGGCATGGCCAGGTCTTTCCAGATTACGAATGTGTTCCAGGAACTCACGGTCTTTGAAAATATTATGGCGGGGGTAAGGTCCCGGGCAGGATTGAGGTATCACTTTTTTAAATACCCGGAGAGTGACCGAGAGCTTGTGGAAAAAACAGAGGCCATCATAGAGTCTGTAGGGTTAGGGGATGTGAAAGGCATGCCCGCGAGTGCCCTTTCATACGGCCAGCAGAGGGCCTTGGAATTAGGCATTGCTCTATCCACGAACCCAGAATTGATTCTACTGGACGAACCAACAGCCGGTATGACTAGAGAAGAGACGGAACATGCCATTCAAATGATAGACCGGGTTACAGCCGGACGCACCCTCCTTATTATCGAACATGACATGGATGTAGTTTTTTCTCTCGCCGACACAATTTCGGTCCTTCATTATGGAACCATCATCGCTTCCGATGTACCCGATCGGATACGAAACAATCAAAAAGTAAAGGATGCCTATCTGGGAGAAGGGTGAATTATCATGCTACAGGTTAGAAATCTTCATAGCTATTACGGCAAAAGCCACATCCTTCATGGCGTAAATTTAGAGCTCAAAGAGGGGGAAGTAGTATGCCTGCTGGGGAGGAATGGCGTAGGAAAATCCACTACCATGAAAAGCATTATGGGGATCGTAAAGCCGGCCGAGGGGTCTATTCTTTTTCAGGAAAAGGAGTTGATAGGAAAAAGGCCCCATGAGATTGCCCGACTGGGAGTAGGATACGTGCCCGAAGACCGGCGCATATTTCGCAGTCTTACGGTCCATGAAAATCTCATCATGGGCCTTAAGGGAGGAAAAGCGGAATCCCAGGAAAATAAATGGACCATAGAGAGAATTTACGAATTGTTTCCCCGCCTGGCAGAAAGGAAGAACAACCGTGGTGGTCACTTGTCCGGCGGCGAGCAACAAATGCTCACGGTGGCAAGAACCTTGGTGGGTAATCCCAGTCTTCTCCTCGTGGATGAGCCCACGGAGGGTCTCGCCCCTCTTATAGTAAGGGACGTATTAAACATGCTCGCATCCGTGAGAGATTCAGGCGTAACCATCCTAATGGTAGAGCAAAATTTTAAGGCAGCCGTGAAAATTGCCAATAGATTTTACGTGATGGGGAAGGGAACGATTGTCTTCGAGGGCACGACGGAAGAACTCCTAGCCGCCCACGATATTAGGAAAAACTACCTGGAAGTTTAACCGGGTAAAGAAAATCAAGGGGAGGAAACGTATGAAAGACAAGAAAGGGAGCAAATGGTTAGTGGTATGGTTTTCTATTTTTTTACTGGCCCTATGGCCCATATGTGCCATGGGTGCCGAAACGATTAAACTTGGGGCAACCGAGCCTCTTTCGGGAACTTTTAAAGACATCGGTGAAAGGTATCTCGATGGGGTAATGTACGCCGCCAAAGTTATCAACGAGACTGGAGGTTTACTGGGAAAGAAGGTGGAGGTCATTCCTATCGATTCGGAACTTAAACCTGATGTAGCAACACGGAAAGCGCAGAGTCTAATTCTTAAAGATGGTGTGAAGTTCTTCTGCGGCGGAACAGGAAGCTCGGTAGGAGCCGCCATGTCTCAGCTGGCCCAGAGAGAAAATGTCATTTTTTTCACTTATGGCATGGAGGCGGCCAGCATGACGGGTGAGAAGTGCAACAAAAACTTCTTCCGAGCAACAAGTAATACAGATACCCGCTCTTTTGCCCTTGCCATTCTAATGGCCAAAAAAGGCTACAAGTCGGTAGCAACCATTGCACAGGATTATTCATTCGGCAAAGAGGCCGTCGATGCCTTCAAAAGAAAAATGGCCGAGATTAGCCCAAAGACTAAGATTGTAGCTGAACTCTACCATCCCGCAGGTACCAAAGACTTTGCCCCCTATATAAGCCAGATCGTGGCGGCAAAACCAGAGGCAATCTTTACCCCCAACTGGGGAAATGACCTCACCCTTCTGCTCAAGCAGGGAAGGCCAATGGGCATGAAACAGAAAATATTCTCCTACTACATAAACGATGAAGTTACCATTCAGGCCTTAGGGGACGATAGTTTAATTATTGGTGACATGGGAGCCGAAATTTACACACTCTCTGCCCCAACGAAAAAGAACAAAGAATTCATCGCCAAATTTTACAAAGACAAGGGCTACTATCCCACTTGGCTCAGAGGGAAGGGTTACATTGCTACTATGTTCTGGGCCGAAGCGGTGAAAAAAGCAAAATCTATAGAACCTCAGGCCGTAATTAAGGCGTGGGAAGGCCTTTCCTATGACGGGCCTGCCGGGGTATGGACTATGAGGGCTCAGGACCATCAAACGCAGTTACCCTTCTGGTATGTAGAAATTGCTAAGAAAAATAACTTTTTCAAGCATGCCTTTGAGGTATACGCAGGCACAGTCTCGGCCAAAGAGGTGGAAGTCCCTGTAGAAAAAACGGGATGCAAAATGGCGCAATAAACTCTAAAATTCCCCACTGCTCTACATTAAGGCGGTGGGGAATTCACCATCAAACAATCCTGGGAGGTAGTCAACAAATATGGCAGAGGTCAATAACGGCAAGGTAATGACGGCGCGGGAGGCGGTGTCACGGTTTGTGCGGGATGGGGATGAGTTAGTGATAGGGAATTACACGGTGGGTACGTGTATGGAGTTAGTGG
>Ga0078972_1001937_pt1 | contig 72304 bp, 55 predicted proteins | sample YelNatPaOPGAMG01_FD_67568 | JGI IMG/M metagenome (GOLD analysis project Ga0078972, IMG submission 67568) | Hot spring thermophilic microbial communities from Obsidian Pool, Yellowstone National Park, USA - OP-RAMG-01 (SPADES assembly) (version 2) | ecosystem: Environmental > Aquatic > Thermal... | reverse complement strand
CACCAAACCCCCCCCCCCCCCCCCCCCCCCCCCCCCCCCCCCCCCCCCCCCCCCCCCCTCGCCCCCCCCCCCCCCCCCCCCCCCCCCCGCGCCCGCCGCAGCCTATCAGACCCACCTTGATCACGTCCGAACCCTGCGCATGGGCGAAATTCGTCCCCAGCGCCGCCATCAGCCCCACCCCCGCCGTCGTCCTCAGTACGTCGCGCCGCGTCAGGTTCGACGCGGCCCGTTTTTCCTTTTGCCGCTGCATCGATGTATCCTTTCCCGCCGGTTCGCACCTGCGCGCCCGCGGCCCCGCGGCCGCCGGCCTTGCCCAGATGCTGGAGCGTTCAATGTACCTACATGCGAAAATCCTGTGCGTTGCCTGCGCCCTGAGCCTGCCGGCATGCTCGCTGCGGAAAGCAGCGCCCCCGCCCGCACACCCGCAGACCGCCTCGCGCTTCGAGTATGCGCAGGTGCACATGGGAGTGCAAGTGCGCCTGGTGCTCTATGCGCCCGACGAAACACGCGCCCTCGACGCCGCACGCGCCGCATTCGCACGCGTCGCCGAAATAGACCGCATCGCCAGCGACTACCGTCCCGACAGCGAACTGATGCGCCTCTGCGCGCACGCCGGCCGCGGGCCCGTCGCCGTCAGCGACGACCTCTACGCCCTGCTCGAGCTCTCCTGCCGCGTGTCGCGCGCCAGCGGCGGAGCCTTCGACATCACCGTCGGGCCCCTCGTCTCCCTCTGGCGCGAAGCCCGCCGCACGCGCCGGCTGCCCGACCCCGCCCGCCTCGCCGACGCACGGCGCCTGGTCGGCTGGCGCAACATCGTCCTCGACCCGGTCCGCCGCACCGCCGAACTCGCCGTGCCGGGCATGAAACTCGACCTCGGCGGCATAGCCAAAGGCTACGCCGGCGACTGCGCCATCGCCGTACTCAGACAGCATGGCATCGCCAGCGCGCTGTTCGAGGCCGGCGGCGACGTCGTCCTCGGCGACGCCCCCCCCGGACGCGACGGCTGGACCATCCAGACCATGGGACCGACAGGCCGCAACGACGGCCCGGCCGTCACCCTCTCCCGCTGCGCCATATCCATGTCCGGCGATGCCGAACAGTTCGTCGTCATCGACGGCACACGCTACTCACACGTGATCGATCCGCGCACGGGCATGGCCCTCGCCAGCCGCGTCATGACCGTCGTCATCGCCCCCGACGGCGCCACCTCCGACGCCCTGGCCACAACCGCCAGCGTGCTGAGCGACGCCGAAGCGCGGCAACTGGTGAAATCCTTCCCCGGGGCAGGAATCCTGGTGCGCACCACGATGCAGTAAACCCCATGCCGGCGGCGCGGCGCCTTTACGCGGCCGCCTTCTTCGTCGAATCCGCGCCGTCGGCCGGCGCGGCGGCATTGCCGGCGGACGCGGCGGTTTTCGCGCCGCTGCCGCCCTGCGCCGCCCCGCCGGATGAAGGACTCTGCGCCGCCGCCTCCTCCTTCAGCGACACCTCGATTATGAACCGCCCCACGCTGGTGTCGAACGGTATGGATATGACCGGCCGCCCTGCCGGATATGCCACCTGCGCCGTGTCCACCAGCCGCGGCGTGGATATGGTCACCAGCCCCCCGGGCAAATCCTTCTTGGCGCTGCCCGCGATCATGTTGACTATCTCCCCCAGCGCGTCGCGCACCTCGTCATCCACCTTCTCGAAAGTCCTGCCCGCCAGCGCCGACGCCATCGTCAGCGCCACGCGCGGCGTCAGGCACATCACCACCACCCCGTTGGCCGCTCCCGACAGCGCTATCACCGCCGACAGCGGACACAGTTTGTACAGCCGCTGCGACTCGTCGCGCAGGCACGGCTTGCCCAGCCGTATCGGCATCTTCACCATCGTCTGAAACACGTTGGTGGTCGCCGTAAGAAATGGATTGATGTACGCGACGTTCATGTCCCCGCTCCTTCGCCGCCGCACATCGTCAGCAGCTCCTCCAGCGCCCGCATCGTCTCATCTTTCGTGCTGCGGGTTTCCAGCATCACCTCGCGCCCCCCGGCCACCACCATCGCTATGTGCCCGCCGCCCGCACGCCTCCTCGGCACCAGCGACACAGGCCCGCCCGTATCGCACGGCACCGCCGCCTCCAGTTCCGCGAAACGCACCACCACGCCGGCGTACAGAGTTTTCAGGACGCGTATCTCCTCCCGCTGGCTCAGACGCGACTCCTCCCGGCGCCGGCGCAGCGTCTCCACAACCGACCTGTTGCGCTCCTCCATTTCCCCCGCCTGAAACAGCAGTTCCGTGGCTTTTTCCTTCTGCTGCGCGGTGAGCGAGCGCTGATTGCGCAGCAGCGGTTCGACCGTCTGCCGCACCTTCGCCGCCTGGCGCATCTCCGCCAGCACCCGCGGCACATGTTCGCCCGCCAGACGCCGCAGCTCCTGGTCGATCCCCGCCGCGATTATCGTGCGCGCCCCTCCCGCACAGCCCAGTTCGCCGCACACCGCCCCGCCGCGGGCAGCGATCTCGCCTCCGTAAACCGCCGCTCCGGGCGCCCGCAGCGCGCCGCCGCAGACTATCCGGCAATGCGCTATCTCCGCGACGGCTGCCACGTCGCCGCCCGCCTCGATATGTGCCGCCGTCATCAGCTTCGCGCGCACGCTCCCGCCGGCGATACAGCGCCCCTTTTCCTTGCCGGCTATCGCCTGCCCCGCGACTATGTCCCCCGCGGCGCAGACCTCGGCGGCCTCTATGGACCGCCCCACGTGCACCGTCCCGCCGCTGCGCACGCGGAACAGGTCCAGTATCGACCCCCGCACCACCACATCGTGCGGACAATCGATGTTGCCCGTCGAGAAATCCACATCGCCGGCAAGCTCCACCGCCTGCGCAACTCTGACGCTGTTGCCCTCCACACGCAGCACTCCCGCCGCCACCGCGCGCACTGTCACGCCATCCCCGTCCAGCGCTACGTTCTCGCCCAGTTTCACGTCCGCCCCGGGCAATATGCGCGCCACGGGCTGCCCCGCCGTCACCACCACAAGCCGGCTCCGCTCGTAATGGCTCCCTGCGCCCTCAGCCCCGCCGGCACACCCGACCAGCACTTCGATCGCTTTCGCGCTGTCGCCGGCGGCCTCGCCCGCATCCTCCGCGCAAACGATGCTCTCTCCCGCGGCGTTCATAACCCGCCTCCCGCGCCGGCTCAGGCTGCTGCCTTGAGTTTCTCCAGCGTCTGGCGCACGCGTTCCAGCAGGGCCTCGGGGGTGAACGGTTTGATAACGTAGTTGTTAACACCCGCCTTGATGGCTTCCAGAACTCGCGCCTTCTCCGCCTCGGTGGTAACCATTATCAGCGGCGTGGTCTTGTCCTTCTCGCGGATGCGGCACACCAGCGTATGCCCGTCCATGTTGGGCATGTTCCAGTCGATCAGTATCAGGTCGAACGGCTGCGGCGACGATGCTATCAGCGACAGCGCCTCCAGACCGTCGCCCGCCTCGGCGAACTCCGGCTCGCCCAGCACGCTCAGCAGCTTCCGCTGAATGTTGCGCATCGTGCGCGAATCATCTACCAGCAGGATCCTCATGGTTGCTCTCCTCGCCCTCTCAGCCGTTGGCCGGCTTGCGCTGTTTGATGCTCACTTCCACCGCGAAATCGCCTATGTCCGTATGGCACGGTATGACGATGCACGGCACGTCCGAAAGCCTCGCCACCACGTGGTTGGCCCCGATGATCACGCTCGGCACCGTGATCGACGACATGTTCCCCAGGTGTTTCTTGGCGCCGCCGGCGATCATGTTCGCCAGCTCGCCCACCGCGTCGGCAAAATCCGGGCTGTCCGGCGGCACCGGCTGCCCCGCGAACGCCGCCACCAGCTTCTCCGCGGCGCTCCGCTGAAAACTCACCACCACCAGCCCCGTAACGTCGCCCGAAAAGCCGATGATGCTCGATACGTCGTACGTCGGCGTCGGCTCGACCTTTATGTGCGGGCGGTCGATCCGCGTCTGCACTCCCACCATCGTGCTGAACACGGCCCGCACCGAGTCCACGAAAGGCACGATTATCCGGGGATTGATCGTCTGTGTCTCCGCTTGTGCTGTCGCCATACGTCCCTCTGTTTACTGTCGCTGCGCCGGCACAGGCTCCTGCTGCGCCAGCTGAATCAGCGTCTGCGCCATCCTGTCCAGCGGCACCACCTTCTCGGCAGCGCCGATCTTTATCGCCTCCGCAGGCATCCCGAACACCACGCACGACTTCTCATCCTGCGCCACCGTCCGCGCCCCGGCCTGCCGCATCCGCAACAGACCCCCCGCGCCGTCGGCGCCCATGCCCGTCAGTATCGCCCCCACCGCGTTCGGCCCGGCATACTTCGCCACCGACTCGAAAAGCACCTCCACGCTCGGCTTCTGATGAAACACCGGCGGCCCGTCACGCAGCGTCACGTGATATTGCGCCCCGCACCGCTGGAGCAGCATGTGCTTGCCCCCGGGCGCTATCAGCACCCGCCCGCTCACCACCAGATCCCCCTCCGCCGCCTCCTTCACCTCCACGGCGCATATCGTGTTCAGCCGCTGCGCAAACGACGCCGTGAACTTCTCCGGCATGTGCTGCACGATCACCGTCCCCGGCGCCGTCGGCGGAAACGCCGTCAGCACCTCCGTCAGCGCCTGCACGCCCCCCGTCGATGCCCCTATCGCCAGCACCCGGCTGGTCGTCCGCGACATCGCCGCCGTCCCCGCCTTCCGCGCCGGCGCCGCCGGCGCCGCCGCCCTCCGCACCGCCGCCCGCGCCGCCACCTTTATCTTCTGCGCCAGCGCCGCCCCGACGTCGCCAACCGTGTACGCCGAACCCGGCTTGGCCATCACCTCCACCGCCCCGGCCTCCAGCGCCTCCAGCGCCGTCGCCGTCCCCTGCTGCGTCAGCGAACTGAGCACCACCACCGGCATCGGCCGGTGCTCCATCAGCTTCCGCAGAAACGTGATCCCGTCCATCCGCGGCATCTCCACGTCCAGCGTGATCACGTCCGGCTCCAGCTGCACTATCTTGTCGCGCGCCACGTACGGGTCCGGCGCCGCCCCCACTACCTCCAGCTGCGGATCCCGCGAAAGCTCCCGCGTCAGTATCTGCCGCACCACGGCCGAATCGTCCACGATAAGCACGCGAATCGGCCGGACGCCGCACCGCACCGACGGATTGACGGCAACTGTGCTCATGTCAATCTTCCATGCTCAGACCTATCGCCACCGGATGCCCCTCCGCCTCCAGCACCGCAAATCCCCCCGCCCCCAGAAGGCTCTGCCATTCCGCCGAATCTATCTCCCGCGCCTCCGGCAGCGACATCTCGAAAACCGTCCCCGCCGGCAGACCCTCCCATGCCGCCAGCAGACTCCCCGTCGTCACGTTCAGCAACTCCCGCAGCGCGTCCGCCGCCGTTATCCCCGGACCCTCCGCCGACCCGTCCGGACCCGCTATGTTGCACGCCACCAGCTCGCCCAGCTGCCGGCCCGCCAGCAGCCGCACCGTCCCGCGCACGGGCCCCCCGCTGAACCGGATCGTCGCCAGCATCGCCCCCGCCGGCGCCGCCGGCACCGTCTCCGCCGGCATCACCATCACGAACGCCATCTGCTCCAGCGCATCCACCAGATGCGGCAGAGCCGCGCAGTCGCATGTCTCAGGCATGTGCTACTCCCAGAGTCTCTTCGATCAGCGCGCGCAGCGATTCCGGCGTGAACGGCTTGCGCAGATGCCCGCGCACGCCGTTCTTCGTCAGCTCCTCTATGCGCGATACGTTCGGCTCGGCCGACACTATGACCACCGGTATCGTCGCCAGCGCCGCATCGCACTGCATGTGCTTCATCAGCTCCACGCCGTCCATCAGCGGCATGTGCAGGTCCGCCAGCACCAGATCCACCTTCTCGCACGTCAGTATCTGGAGCGCCTCGATGCCGTTCGATGCCTCCAATATCACATCCGCCGGCACGCCCGTCAGCCGGATTGTCCGCCTGATGATCGCCCGCGTCGTCGCCGAATCGTCAACTATCAGAAATCGGAAACCCATGGCTGTCTTCCTCTCACAACACCGCCGTCCGCGCGCCGCTCTTCACCGTAACCGTCCCGTCGGCAACCTTCATGTACAGCGTCCGCGGACTGTTGCCCCCCAGATCCTCCCTGTCTATCAGCAGCCCGTACTGCCACAGCACCTTCCTTATCGCCGTCTGATTGCGCCGGCCGATGTTGAACAGATTGTTGTCGTTAAGCATCTGCGCTCCGCCGGCCAGCTTCACACGCAACCGCCGCCTGTCCGCGCCCTTCTCCGCCATCAGACGCAGCAGGCGTTCCATTCCAGTATCGGCGAACATGAAGGGGTTCTGTTGTGCACGCTGCGGATCCATCGCCCCCGACGGCAGCTGAAAATGCAGCATCCCCGCCACGTGCGCCGCCGGGTCGTAGGCGCAGACGCCGATGCACGAGCCGAGCGAATAGGTGCTCAGCACGTCCTCGACGTCATCCGATACCGCGGCGTCCGATACATTCACCACGATGGTCACAATCCGCCTCCTGCCGCAGCAGATTCTCAGGGCTTCACATAAATCGTCGGCTGCACATAACGGAAGCGATGCGCCACGCCCGTCAGCGATTCCGAATGTCCGGTAAACAGATAACCGCCCGTCTCCAGGCACTCCCAGAACCGTCCCACCAGCTTCTGCTGCGTCGGCTTGTCGAAATAAATCATCACGTTCCGGCAGAAAATGAAGTCGAACGGCCCGGTGAACGGCCAGGCGTCCATCAGATTCAGATGCGCAAAACGCACCACCTGCCGCAGCCGCGGCGACACCTCATACACCGTCTGCCCCTCCATCCGGTTGGCCGCGAAGTACTTCGCCCGCAGCGCCGGCGGCACCGACGCCACGCGGTGTTTCTCGTACATCCCGGCCCGCGCTATGCTCAACGCCCGCGTCGATATGTCCGTCGCCAGCAGCTTCACATCCCACGACCCTTCGCAACCGACCGCCTCCAGCATCGTCATCGCCAGCGAATACGGCTCCTCGCCCGTGCTGCATCCGGCGCTCCACGCCCGGATGCGGTTGTCGCCGCGCTGCCTCCTGCGGCTCATCAACTCCGGCAGCAGCCGCTCGCGCAGAAAGTCGAAGTGCCCCGCCTCGCGGAAAAAACTCGTCAGGTTCGTGCTTATGGCGTCGATCAGCAGCGTGAACTCCTGCCCCGTGCTGTCGGCCTCCAGATACCGCAGATACTCCGAAGCATTGCGGCAGCCCGTCGCCCTCAGCCGCTTCACCAGCCGCGCCTGCACCAGCTCCCTCTTGCCGTCGTGCAGATTGATCCCGCAGTGCCGGTACACCAGATCGCTGATGCGCCGGAACTCGCTCTCGCTGAGAGTCTCCTGGTTCGCCAGCAACATCTCCATCGCCTCCGCAAGGCCCGCCCGCCGGACCCCGGCGCTGTCCGTGCTCCGGGGTCCGGCGTCGGCCTCTTAGCGCTCCTCTCGCAACCTTCTCATGCGGCCCGGCTGAACTCCGACAGATCAGCCGCCTCCTTGCCGCCGCCCGCACCGGTCGCTTCCTCCGCGTCCAGCGGTATCGCCGCCGCAGGCGTCTTCACCTTTGCTTCGGTCTTCCGTGCCGGCGACTTGTGCACCGGCCCGCCGCGCCCGACCGTCGCCCGCGCGGCCGACGACGTCCGACCGCCGCCCGTTCCCGCCTGCGCCGCCGCCGTGCCCACCATCGCCGCCAGCTCGTTCACCACGCCCATCAGCTGCTCCGCCTGGCTGCTGAGCTCCTCGGCCGCCGCCGCCGACTCCTCGGCGTTGGCCGCCGCGCTCTGCGTAACCTTGTCCATCTGACCCACGGCGGTGTTCACCTGGGCAATGCCCTGCGCCTGCTCGTTGCTGGCGGCCGCTATCTCGCCCACCAGCGCGTTCACCTTCGACGCCGTCTGCATAATCGCATCCAGCGCCTTGGCCACGTCGGCGCTCAGCGTCACACCGTTCTTGGCGTTGTTCACCGCCTCCTCGATCATGGCGGCGGTATTCTTGGCGGCCTCGGCGCTGCGCATCGCCAGGTTCCGCACCTCCTCGGCCACCACGGCAAAGCCCTTGCCCGCCTCGCCCGCACGCGCTGCCTCCACAGCAGCGTTCAGCGCCAGCAGGTTCGTCTGGAACGCGATCTCGTCGATGACCTTGATGATCTTCGCCGTCTCGCCGGCCGACTTCTGTATGTCGTTGATCGCCCCGGTCATCTTCTGCATGGCGCTGTTGCCCTGCTCCGCGGCCGCCTTGGCCTCCGCCGACAGCGCCGACGCCTGCTGCGCCGTCTCGGCGTTCTTCCTGGTCATGCTCGACATCTCTTCCATCGACGATGTCGTCTCCTCCAGCGCCGCCGCCTGCTCGCTGGCGCCCTGCGCCAGGCTCTGGCTGGCGCTGGACACCTGCGCCGCCGCCGACGCCGTCTGCTCGGCCCCCGCGGCCAGCGTGCTCACTATCCGCGTCACGGGCTTGGTGATCGACCGCACGATCACCAGCGCCAGCACCGAACCCGCCAGCACCGCCACGATCAGCCCCACGATCATCACCGTCGATGCCGTCCCCAGTGATGCCGCGGCCCTGTCGGCCCTGGTGATCGTATCACGGATGTTGACGCCGACGATGTCTGCAGTCGCCTTGGTAATCGCATCCACCAGCGTCAGCCGCTGCTTGGCCAGCTCATCCCGCGCAGCCCAGTGCGTCAGCAGCCTGTTGGTGGCATCCTTGTATGCCATAGCCGCCGACTTGATCGCATCAAGCTGCTGAAGGTTCACCGCCACCCGCGTCAGCGGGCGCAGTTCCGCGACCTTCTTGTCGATCCCATCGAACCTTCCCAGAATGTCCCGCAGCACCTGAACATCGCGAAGGGCCTGCGCCTTCCAGTTGGCCAGACGAACGGCATTCCCCAGCTCGATGACGTCATTGATCAGCGTGATCTTCGTCAACCGCTCCTTGAGTTTCGTCTCCACGGTAGCGTTGCCATCGCCGCCGCTGCCCGCGGTCGTCCCTGCCGTCTCCTTGATTTCCTTTTCCATGGCGGCATTCTGGCTGCTCAGATAGTCGTCGCAATTCTTCATGAACGCCGCGACGGCCTGCTCCATAGCCGCGCGTTCCTTGACCATTTCTCCGGTCAGTCGCTCGGTTTCGGCTACAAGCCGCTGGTATTCGACCACTTTTGCATCCGCATCCTGCACCGTCTGCTTGATCTGCGCCAGCGTCGGCGACGCCGAGACCAGATCCAACGTGGTCTTCGCCGCATCGCGAGCCTCCTGAACGTACTTGCGCCCGGCATCCAGGTATTTGCTCTCCTCGGTGTACTGATAAGCGCGCAGCTCGAACGCGGCGTTCTGCACTGCCCGTTCAATGGGCACCGCCCGTTCCACCGACGGCACCGTTTCCCGCGCCAGTATCGTCGAAGCGCTTTTCGCGCTGAGCATGTTCCATACGGCCAGTCCGCCCAGCAGCAGCGCTATTGCGATCAGCGCCCCGAACCCCAGCGAAATCCTCGTCCCCAGCTTCATCTTGCGTGTCATTGGCGATCTCCTTGTCATCTGTGCGGGCCGCCTGCGCCCGCGTACCCATGTCTGCCTGTATCCCGTCGGCCCCGACCGCCCGACACCATTGCCCCGTCTGCGCCCGCTTCAGGCCGCGGCCTGCGCAAGCGCGTCCTTCTCCTCGTCTCCGAGCACCTTGTCGATGTCCAGCAGGATCTTGACGCTCTCTCCGATCTTGCCCATGCCCAGGATGAAGTCGGTATCCACCGCCGCCCCGAAGGCCGGCGGGTCTTCGATCTTTTCCGACGGGATGTCCAGCACCTCGGAAACGCGATCGACGATGATCCCCGTGGACAGTTTCCTTCCGCCGTGGCGTATCTCCACCACGATTATGCAGGTCTGATCCGACCGCTCCGCCGGTTCCATCCCGAACCGCAGACGCAGATCGATCACCGCTATCACCTGCCCGCGCAGGTTGATAACGCCCTTGACATACGGCGGCGTGCGGGGCACGGCCGTGATGTCCATGTAGCCGATGATCTCCCGCACCTTGAGAATCTCCAGCCCGTACTCCTCTCTGCCCAGCGCGAACGTGAGATACTTGCCGCCCCGGGCGGCAGTTCGCGCTTCCGCTGCTGCTGCTGCGCTGCTCATCGACGCTCCTTTCCGGCGTAAAAAAGACTCCTAATGCGCGGCCGCCGCCTCCATGAGCCCCGGCACATCCAGAATCATGCTGATGTTGCCGTCGCCCAGGATCGCGCCGCCCGATATTCCCTGTACTTTGCCTATGCGCTCCCCCAGCGACTTGATCACCACCTGCTGCTGGCCCACTATCTGGTCCACCAGCAGACATGCCCGACGCTGGTTGTCCTGCACGATCACCAGCAGCGCCGCCGTGGGGTCTTCCACGGCGCCGGCCACGTCGAACAGCCGGTGCAAACGGTACAGCGGCAGCAGCGACCCGCGCACCATGCACATCTCGCCGCGCCCCTGCACCACCGACAGCTGCTGCGCTGTGGGCCGCAGGCTCTGCTCTATGCTGATCAGTGGAATGATGTACCGCTCGCTGCCCACCTTCACGATCAGCCCGTCTATCACCGCCAGCGTCAGCGGCAGGCGCACCGTGAACGTGGTGCCCCGGCCCTCGGCCGAGGCTATCTCCACCCGCCCCCGCAGCATCTCGATGTTGCGCTTCACCACGTCCATCCCCACGCCGCGCCCCGACACGTCGGTAACGCGGTCGGCCGTGGACAGCCCCGGATGGAATATCAGCGCGAATATCTCCTGTTCCGACGGCTCCTGACCCTCCCTCACCAGCCCGGCATCCACCGCTTTCTTCAGTATCTTGCGCTTGTTGAGCCCGCGCCCGTCGTCGCTTATCTGGATGATGATGCCGCCACCCTGGTGGAACGCACGCAACTCGATCCGCCCGCAGCGCGGCTTGCCGGCTTTCTGACGCTCCTCCGGCGGCTCTATCCCGTGGTCCACCGCGTTGCGCACCATGTGCACCAGCGGATCGCCTATCGCCTCCACAACGTTGCGGTCCAGCTCCGTCTCGCCCCCCGACGAAACCAGCTCTATCTCCTTGCACGCCTTGCGCGCCAGGTCCCGCACCAGCCGCGCCATCTTCTGAAATACCCCCTGTATGGGCACCATGCGCATCGACATGGACAGCCCCTGCAACTCGCGCGTGATCTTCCCCAGATGCGCCACGTTCCGCGCCAGCCGCAGATCGCTGCCCAGCAGCGAACTGACGCTCTGACGCACCATCGACTCGGCTATCACCAGCTCGCCCACCATGTTGATCAGGCTGTCGAGCCGGTCGGTGGCCACCTTCACCGTGGCTTCGCCCGCCCCTCCCGCCGATGCCTTTTCCGCCCCCGCGCTGCCCGGCTTCTCGCATGCCCCCGCACTCGCCGGCGCTGCCTTCGCCGCCCTGCCCGCCGCCGGTGCAATGCTTTCGCCCGCAGTCGCCCCCTTCAGCCGTTGCAGCACGCCGGGCAGCCGCGCCTCCGGCCCCGGCAGACGCCCGCCCGCCACCTCCTTCTCCAGCCGGTTGACCATCTCCTTCAGCAGGTCTATCGCTTCCAGTATCACGTCAACCGTCGCCGGCGAGAGCTTCAGCCCGCCCTTGCGGGCAAGGTCCAGCAGCGTCTCGGCCGAGTGCGCCAGAGAACTGATCTCCCCCAGGTTGAGAAACCCCGCCACGCCCTTGACCGTATGAAAACTGCGGAAAATGGCGTTGATCGCCTCGATGTCGTCGGGCTGCTCCTCCACCTTCAGAACCGCCGCCTCCGCCGACTCTATGTGCCCGCGCGCCTCTCCGATGAACTCGATTATCAGCGGCACGTCGTCGGGATTGAGCTGCGCCGGAGCATCCGCCCCCGCCGGCTGCGCCCCCGCCGCTTCAGTCGGCCCGCCGGAGGATTCCTGCGCTTTTTCCGCCGCAACCGGCATTTCCTGCGCCGGCGCATCCCCCGCCGCACCGGCACACACGCCGGACGTTTCCGTCGCCTCCGCCGGCATCGCGGGCGCCTGCTGCACGGCCGCCGGCCCACCCGACGCTCCCTCCGCGCACGCCGGCGCTGCCGGTGCTCCCCCGCCCCCTACCGCCTGCGAAACGATCTGCTGAAGCTCCGTAACCGTCCGGGAAAGCGACTCAAGCGCCTCGGCGCCGCTTTCACGCAGAATTATCTGCGTGAGAAGCTTCTCGGCGGCGCCCGCCAGCCTGTCCACCTCCTGCGCCCGCTGTCCCTCCAGACCGCCGGCCTGCTGGCGTATCGTCTGACATTGCGTATGCATCTCGGCCAGCGCCGTAAGGTCGTTGGCATCGACCGCCACCAGCGAAGCCGCCAGCCGTTCCGTCAGTTCGCTCAGCCCACTCATGGTCGTTTTCGCCGTCAGGAGCACAACGCCGGCCCGGATCCATCGCGCCGCCCACGCTGATGCCCGGCGCCCTTGCCGGATATCCCGCCAGACAGGTCTTGCCTTAACCCGACCGCTCAGCCAGCCTGTGCGTTGTTTCATGGGCAATGTCGGCGCGCGGCGGGCGCGACTTGAGAAGCCGCCCGAAAAAACCGCCCCCGCCCCCTCATTCCCGCACCCCTCCTGCGTCATTCCCGCGCAAGCGGGAGCCCAGTCCATCCCCCGGCGTGCTACCGGATGGAATCTCTCCTTTCTCCTCTCTCCTCTCTCCTCTCTCCTCTCCATTCCCCTCGCCTGCGGGGGGATTACAGGGGGGCTGATATCTGGTTCGCGTACACCATCATTCAATGCCGACGACGCAGCCCCTCCCAGCCCTCCCCGCATGCGGGAAGCGGGAATCCACGCCCTGTAACTTTTGCATCGCGCGTTGGCTTTATCCGCCGCCCGGGATATGATGGATTGCAGCATTCGCCCGTCTGAGGCCGTGAGGTCCTGTCATGTGGCGCCGATCAGCAGCATTGCGAGCCTTCACATTCCTGGAACTGCTCGTGGTTCTGGCGATAATCTCGCTGTGCATCGCCGTTCTGCTGCCCAGCCTCTCCAAAGCCCGCGCTCAGACCAGCCGCACGCGCTGCCTCAACCAGATCCGTCAGATAGGCGTGGGACTCGCGGTTTATCTGGCCGATTACGATGACTACCCTCCGGCTCTGGCTTCATCCGCCACCGCCGTGCCCAAGGGCATGCTTCCCGTGTGGTATGCCGAGAATCGCGGCGGGCTGCTGGCCCTGCGCCCGACTCTGGGCTTCTCCCGCCGGGCCCTGACCTGTCCCGAAGGCTGGGCATCCGGCGGCGACGGCTCGTGGTATGAATCGCGCGGAATAAGCCCGGCCGGGGCGGCTTACATGGATTACGCCTACTGGCCCGACCGCTATCCTCCCGGCGACGGCTACGACGTCGTAACCGCCTCCTTCAAATACCGTGCGAAGGAAAAAGGCACGAAGATCATCGTCTCCGACGTCATAGTCGATCTCTCCGGACCGCCCGGCGCTGTAAGCACCCTCGGCTTCGGAAACCACGGCAGCAACCACATCGCCAGACCCGTGGTCGTACAGCGCACCGACGGGCGCGGCCGGACCCTCAAGACCTCCAACACCATCCAGTCCCTCGGCGGGTCGGTGCTCTTCTCCGACTATCACGCCCAGTGGTTCGATGTGCGCAAGTTCACACAGCAGGTGGACGGCCTGTGCTTCCCGCCGCCCGACCAGTGGTGAAGTCTCCAGCCTGCTTGGCGCTTCTCCGCCGCGTTCCGTTCCCCCGGAATTCCGCGCTGCCTGACCGCCGCCGCCTCTCCTAATATGCCAACGCGCTGAACGGGCCCGTTACTCAGCGCCGGTGTACTTTTCTTTCGGGCGCGCCGGCCCGGCAGCCGAAATGAACGCAGGAGAGACCATGAACTTCGACCCGAAAATGGCGCCGCAGGAGCACGTGAAACAGGCCAGAGACGGCCTGGCGGTATGGGACGATATCTTCCGCTATGCACAAAGCGGCTTTGCCAGCATCTCCAAAGACGACTTCCTGCGCATGCGCTGGTTCGGCATCTACCAGCAGCGCCCCAACGAAGGCCATTTCATGTGGCGCATCAAGATACCGGGCGGCAGGCTCCGGCCGCACCAGCTGCGCGAGATCGGCCGCCTCGCCGAGCGCTGCGCCCGCGGTTTCGGCGACATCACCACCCGCCAGGACATCCAGCTGCACTGGCTGAGAATAGAGGATTTTCCCGACGCCATCGACGCCGTGTACCGTCGCGCCGGACTCTATACGCAGTTCGCCTGCGGCGACTGTCCGCGCAACATCACATCGTGCCCGCTCGACGATCTGGCCGCCGACCAGGTCCTGCTTCTCGGCGACCTCGTGCAGCGCGTCTCCGACATGTACCGCGACGGCGGAACGGAGTTCTCCAACCTCCCGCGCAAGTTCAAACCATCGATCGCCGCCTGCCCGCTGCACTGCCACCTGCCCCAGATAAACTGCGTCTCCACGTTTCTTGCCGCGCGGCAGTCCGGCGGCAACCGCGAATACGGGCTGGGGGTAATGGCCGGCGGCGGTCTGTCGGACAAACCCCACTTCGCCCAGAGCCTGCGCGTGTTCATCCCCGCCGCCGATATCCCCCGCGCTGTGCCGGCGGTCTTCCGCGCCGTTGCGCACATCTTCCGCGACGCCGACCAGCTGCGCTACAAACGCGGACACGCGCGCCTCAAGTTCCTCGTGGCCGAGCGCGGCTGGCAGTGGTTCCGCGACGAACTGGAAAAACGCCTCGGTCAGCCCCTCGCGCACGATGATGCGATCGTCTGGCCCGAGGGCGCCGTCGCCACCGACCACATGGGCATCCAGCGCCAGCGCAACGGCCTGTACTGCGTCGGCGTGCCCGTCCCCTGCGGACGATGCACCGCCGCCCAGATGATCGCCCTGGCCGACCTCGCCGAGCGCTTCGCCGCCGCCGGCGACGCCGAAATACGCCTCTCCTTCCGTCAGAACGCCTTCATCGCCAACGTGCCGCAGGAAAACCTGCCGGCCCTGTGCGACGCCCTGGCCGCCATCGGCCTGCCTCATGATGCCTCGCCGTGGCGGCAGGCGCTCATCGCCTGCACCGGCAGACAGTTCTGCAACCTGGCCGTGGTGGAAACCAAAGACCGCGCCCGCGCGATACTCGATTACCTCGAAAAAAACGCGCCCATCGACGTTCCGCTCATGGTGTCGGTAACCGGCTGCCCCAACTCCTGCGCCCAGCACCATATCGCCGACATCGGCCTGACGGGCATCCCCGTGGTCCTGCCCGACAAGCGCAAGGTTGACGGATTCAATGTGCTGGTCGGAGGCAGACTCGGCGCCGAACCGCGCTTCGCCCGCGAAATCGCCCGCAAGGTGCCCGGCGACCGCGTGCACCACACCATCGCCGCGCTGGCCCGCTTCTACATGGCCAACCGCCGCACCGGTCCCGACGGCCGGCCCGAACTCTTCGCCGATTTCGTCGCGCGCACGCCCGATGCCGACGTCTCCGAAGCCGCGCGCACGCCGGCCTGAGGTGCCCTTGCACGCCGCCCCCGGCCGATAGCGCATGTCCGTGCGCGCACGCCCGCGACTCGGCGTCATTTCTTCTTCGGCGGGGGAGTATTGAGGCGGCCGTTGATCGCCTCCTCGCTTTCCCCAGCCGAGAATGACAACTCGCCGATCGTTATGCGCTCGCCTTCCACCACCGGCACCCCGTTCAGAAAACTCCGCGGCACGATCGCGCCCGTGCTCCTGCCGCCGGCAGTGGTTATGAACGCCGGACGTTTCTCCAGCGCGCGTCTCCCCCGCCCCCGCCCGCTGACGATATCCAGCGCCGCCACATGCACGCCGCCACCGATTTCCGGATGCCGGCCCGCCGACGCCACCACCGCGTCTCCCATCAGCGCCACGCCGTACACCGGCCAGGCCGATTCCAGCTGCCCATAGGCCACGATGTACCTTTCCGCTGGAGCCGCCAGATACCGCCACAGCAGCGCGCCATCGGCCGCGCGCAGCGCATACACCCAACCGTCGTGCGACCCCGCCACCACGACATCGCCCGCGACAACCGGCGGGGCGCTGATCCGTCCGCCCGCGACGAAGCTCCAGCGCGTCCGGCCCGCCGCATCGCGCGCTTCCAGGCGGTGCTGATGAACAATCGCGCTTATACGCAGCCCGCCGGGCCCCTCCGCGGCCGCCGTCTCATGCAGCGCCGTGCGCTCGCCCCAGCGCATCCACTCGTCCACCACCGCGCCGTCCGCCGTATGTGCCGGCGCTTCCAGTGCCCCGGCAGCCCGTCCGTCTCCTCTCCGCAGCCGGCGCTCCTCCGGCACCGCCGGCGGCAGCGCTTCCGGCGTCAGACAGTTATATCCGCGCAACTGCGTGAAACACCCGCACGCCGACGGCGTCAGATACACCATCCCGTTCGCCGGCGTCGCCCCTATGGCGCACCCGGACCGCGCCACGCTCTGGAGAACGGCGCCGAACTGCCTGTCCCAGTACGTCACGAAACCCGTGATGAACAGCTCCGCGGTCGCCACGAACCGGTTGCAACGCTGGTTGTATGCCAGATTCGCCACGCGCGATATCTTCACGTTCTCCAGCGGCGCGCAGTAGATGCTCGTATGCCCCCCGTAGTAGATGTTTCCGTCGCGCACCACCGCGTTGTACATCGAGTCGTTCCACGCCACCTTGAATGTCCCCTCGCCCGTCAGCCGGTTGCTCCGCGTGTCGATGGCCGCCACCCATCCCCCCTCGCCGCGCCCGCTGATGGCGCTGCCGCAGAAAAGCGCGACATAATCTCCGGCAGGAATTATCTGTCCCAGCGGCCTGCCCTCCACCTCGCCGTTGCGCCACAGCTCCCGACCGCTTTCCAGATCAAGGCACACCACCGCCCGCGCTGTTGTCCACGGCCACCGCCCGCGCATCGTCGGCGCGGGCGCCGCCAGCCCGGCCAGCACGCGCTTGCGCTCCAGGTCCATCACGGGCAGCACCACCGCCGCCCCCTCCGCGGCGTATCTCCACAGCAGCCTGCCCGTCGCCCCCTCCAGCAGATGCAGCCCGCTGTCCAGATTCACCAGCACCCGCCCGCCCCCCGCGCGCACGTGCGTGGCCTCCTCCGGCAGCCGCCTGCCGGCCGCCTCGCGGTAAACGACCGCGGTCCGGCCGCTCGCCGCTTCCAGCGCAACGAGCGGCCCGTCCTTCGTCAGAAATGTGTAGATGCGCTCCCCCTCTATCACCAGCTGCCAGCGCCGTCCGGCCGCCCCGGCCTCGCGCGGCTGCTTCCATATCGGCACCCCGCTGAACGCGTCGTAACACCCCAGCATGAACTGCCGCCGCCTTGCGTCGCCGCCGGCGCCGATGCTGTAGTCCATCACCAGATATCTCCCGGCCACCCGCACCCCGGCGCCGGGATCGTAGCCCGCCGGATTGCCCCCCAGCTTTATCTCCTTCACGCCGCTTATCCACTGCATCTGCCGCGGCATTCTCACCAGCCGGTCCCGGGATACGCTGTTGCCGTCGGCACCATGGTCGAAATGCCCCCAGTCATCCATCTCGGCCGGCCGGGCCTTCGACAGCCTCCGCAGCACGCCGCCGCGCTTCACCACCGCCACGCCCCCCGGTGCCAGCACGCGCATGATCTCTTCATCCGCCGGCGCACGCTCGCCCAGCTCGTCAAGGTCCCCGATCACTCCCGCAAGCATGTTGTCCGCATACGGCAACCGCCGGCCGTCCCACACGGCCGCCGTCGCCAGGCCGTACAGCCCGGCCGCGCTGATGGTCCGCCGAACCCTCTGCGCAGCAGCGTCGTCCGCCACCAGACCCTGCACCAGCGCCGTGCGCTCTGACGCCAGCCTCTTCTCCAGTTCCCCGTCGGCAGTGTTCAGATGCACCACCACGCCGCGCGGCTGCCCGATGGCCGACAGCGCTTCGTCCGGCCCGACCGCCGCCCCCGCCGGAAACACTGCCCCCGCCACTATCGCCATCGCCACAACGGCCCCTTGCCACCTGCCGCTCATGACGCGCTCCGCAAAAGCCCGACCCTCGCGCGGACAGCACCCCCCGCCCCGCGCACCCCGTCCCCCGTCTGTTCCTCCGCGCTAGCGGGCATATTCCACCGCCCGCACTTCCCGTATCAGCGTAACCTTTATTTCCCCGGGATACTGCATCGTCTCCTCGATCTTCTTCGCTATGTCGCGGGCGATCTTCGCCGATTCCTCGTCGCTCACCTGCCTGGCATCCACAATCACCCGCACCTCGCGCCCCGCCTGTATCGCATATGCCTGACGCACCCCCTTGAACCCCGTCGCCAGCGACTCCAGTTCCTCCAGCCTCTTCACATAGCGCTCCAGGCTTTCGCGCCGCGCTCCCGGACGCGATGCGCTTATGGCATCGGCGGCGGCTACTATCGCCGTGTACGGGGTCGTCGTCGCCACGTCGCCGTGATGCGCCAGCGCCGCGTTCACCACCGCCTCCGGCTCATTCAGCCGCCTGAGAAACTCCGCGCCTATCTGCGGATGACCGCCCTCCTTCTCGTGGTCCATCGCCTTGCCGATATCGTGCAGCAGCCCGCACCGCCGCGCCAGCGCCCCGTCCAGCCCCAGTTCGTCGGCTATCACCTGCGATATGTACGCCACCTCGATGCTGTGCCGCAGCACGTTCTGCCCGTAACTCGTCCGGTATCCCAGACGCCCCAGCAGCGGGATTATCTGCTTGGGAATATTGGGCAGGTTCACCTCGGCCACCGCCTCCCGACCTATGCGCACCAGCTCCTCCTCCATCTCCCTGGTTGTCTGCTCAACCAGCTCCTCTATCCGCGCCGGATGTATGCGCCCGTCCTGCACCAGCCTCTCCAGCGCCTGACGCGCTATCTCGCGCCGCACCGGATCGAAACAGCTCACCACCACCACCCCGGGCGTGTCGTCTATTATCACATCCACGCCCGTCGCCTTCTCGAAAGTCCGTATGTTGCGCCCCTCGCGGCCGATCACGCGCCCCTTCATCTCATCGCTCGGTATCGCCACCGTGCTCACGGTATGGTCGCATGTCTGCTCGGCCGCATAACGCTGTATCGCCTGGAGGATTATCTGCCGCGATTTCTCCCGCGCTTCCTCCTGCGCCTTCTCCGTTATGCGCAACACCACCGCCCCGACCTCGCGCCGGCATTCGTCCTCGACCCGCTTCAGCAGCATCTCCCGCGCTGCTTCCGGCGTCAGGCCCGTCACCTGAAGCAGCTTCTGCCGCTCCTCCTCGATGAGCTGATCCAGCCGCTTCTCCCTGTCCGCCAGACCGCGCTCGCGCTGCGCCAGACGCTTCTCCGTCTCCTCCAGCGCCCGTTCCCGGGCCCCCAGCGCATCCATCTTCCGGTCCAGCGCGTCCTCGCGCTTGACCAGCCGCTGTTCCATCTCCTTCAGCTGTCGCCGTTCAGCCTCGCTCTCCTTCTCCAGCGCCTCGCGCTGCCGGATCTGCTCCTGCTTCGCCGCCAGCTCTATTTCCCGGGCGCGGCTCTCGCCTTCCCGTATGGCGGCGTCGCGCGCCTGCTCGGCCTCGCGCCGCACACGCTCGCATTCGCTGCGCGCAGCGGCAACCATTCCCCTGGCCGAGCGCGCCATCAGCCAGTACACGACGCCGGCGCCCGCGGCCAGACCCGCCACCGTCCCCACAACAAACCAGATTATCTCCATGGCGCTTCCCCTTTATCATCGCGGACCTCAACATGGGGAGGCGCTCTTGAGGTGTGGTCCGTCGTATCAGCGCACCGCGCCCGCCGGCAGGCCAGCAGCCGTACCGTCCTTCCCGCGCCGCCGCACGCCCGGCGGCGCACGCCTGTACGCGGATACCCGCCCCCGGTTCCCGGCAGCCGAACCCGTCGGCCCCGCCGCAGCCAACCGGTAGGAAGTCGGCCATAGCGCTGCCGCCGCGCACGGCGTCAACCCCGCCGCCGCGGCGACCATCCGCCGCAGCGCCGGAACCCCCGCCAGCGCCGTCAGGGCGACCACCACAAACTGGGCTGCTGTCTCAATCACGTTGCATTCAATCGGGCAGCGCGGCTGCGCAATTCACACCGCGCAGGACTACACGCCAAGAGACCTTCTTCTCGATCGGGCCAACCGTCCGCACGGTTTCCAGCCCGACCTCGGGCCTCGAACCATCACCGAAGCCCGACAACCTCTTCCGCCTGTATGTTAAGATACGATTCGGCGTTACGCAACCGCCCTCCCCGCCAGCCGCCGCAGATTCTGCCCCCGCGAGCACCCGGCTCCCACGATGTGCCTGCTCCCGCCGTTGTCTCATTCCGCCTGCTGTATGAACTGCTCGTACAGCATCGCATACCTGCCGCCCGATGCCAGCAGCTGCCGGTGCGTGCCGCGCTCGACTATCCTTCCCCGGTCAAGCACCAGTATGCAGTCGGCCTTGAGTATAGTGCTCAACCGGTGCGCTACGATGAACGTCGTGCGGTTCTCCAGCAGATTGCTCAGCGACCGCTGCACCAGAAGCTCCGTCTCGGTGTCGATGGAACTGGTCGCCTCGTCCAGAAGAAGTATGCGCGGATCGGCCAGAAACGCCCGCGTGAAACATATCAGCTGCCGCTGTCCCAGCGACATGCCCGCCCCGCGCTCGCCGACCTGTGTCTGATACCCGTCCCGCAGGTTCATTATCGCCTCGTGCGAACCGATGGCCTTCGCTGCGGCTATCACCTGCTCGTCGCTGGCCTCCGGACGGGCATAACGGATGTTGTCCATCACCGTCCCGCTGAACAGATAGTTCGACTGGAGCACCAGACCCATCTGTCTGTGCAGCGATTCCCCCGTCACGTGCCGGATGTCGTAACCGTCTATCAGTATCCGCCCCTTCTGCGGCAGATAGAACCGCGCTATCAGAGAGATGATGCTCGTCTTGCCGCTGCCCGTCGCACCCACCAGCGCTACCATCTGCCCGGGGTGCGCCTCGAAACTGATATCGTGCAGCACCGGCCGCTCGGGCTTGTAGCCGAAGGTCACGTTCTCGAACACCACATGCCCGCGGATCGGCGGCAGCACTCCGGCATCCGGCAGATCCTTCACTTCCGGTTCGGTATCGAGCAGCGCAAAAACGCGCTCGCCCCCGGCCATCGCCATCATCAGCTGGTTGGCGAAGTTCCCGATGTTCAGTATCGGGTTCATGAACCAGTCCCAGTACAGATAGGCCGCGATGACCGCCCCAACGCCCTTGTCGCGGTCGATGCGCCCGCTGACGATCAGATAGCTGCCATATGTCAGTATTATGACCTTCCCGATGAACCCCACGAACTGAAGCAGCGGATGGTATATCCCGTTGAGCCGCGCCGCCCACACGTTGTTGCGCGTGTTCCGCACCTGCATGGCGTTGAACGTCGCCAGATTCAGCTCCTGCCGGTTGAACGCCGTCACCACGCGCACGCCCGTTATGTTCTCCGCCAGATTCGTCGATACCCTCGTGAACCACTCCCGCACCACCTGCCACCGGTACGCCAGCCGCCGCCGGAACCACGAGTTCATCGCGTATATGACCGGCCCCAGCCACGCCACCGCCAGAAACAGCCGCGGTTCCGTCCGCCACAGCATGAACGCCGCCACCATCATCATCAGGAGGTTGGCCGCCACGTGCCACAACCCCCACACGCTCACCTCCCGCAGCGCCCCCACGTCGCTGGTGCAGCGGCTGATTATCCGTCCCAGCTTCGTGCGGTCGTAATAACTCATCGACAGCTCCTGGAGCTTCGCGAAGAGCCTCGCCCGCAGCGAAAACTGCACCCGTTCCCCCGCGTTGGTCATCAGCAGTATCACGAACCGCTGAAGAATCAGCGCCGTGCCCATCGCCGCCCCCCACACGCCGATTATCCCCGCCACGTGCGCCACCGCCTGCCCGCGCGTCGGCGCCGGCGAAAGAGCCCCCTGACCGTATTCCGTCACGTAATTGATTATCCGCTGCATGAACCGCGGCGACTGCATCTCCAGAACGATCATCACCACGCCCAGCAGCAGACCCAGCGCGTAATACCGCCACCACGGCGCCAGCATCCCCAGCAGCCGCCGCACCAGCGGCCACTCGATCGGCTTGTACCGCGACTCCTCCTCCTCGCCGCGCAACTCCCGCGCCTGCGCCGGTGCCGCCTTCCTTCTGCCGAAAATGGGCAGCAGATTAAGCATCTGTCATCGCTTCCCGACCGCCCTGCTCCACGCCCCCATCACTGTTCCTCCTCCCGCTCCCGCGGAACCCGCGCCGCGGCCGCCGCCTTCCTCCCGTTCTCCATGCGGTCCATGTGTCCCTGCCGCTCGCCCTCCTCGTCCAGATCCTCGTCGCTGCCGTACAACTGCGCCTCCGCTATCGCACGATAGTGCCCGTCCTGCGCCATCAGCTGCTCGTGCGTACCCATCTGCACGACCCGCCCATGATCCAGCACTATCACCACGTCCGCCCTTCTCACCGTGCTTATGCGGTGCGCTATCAGAAACGTCGTCCGCCCCTTCATCACATACCGCAGCGCCCGATGTATCAGATCGTCCGTCTCCGGATCCACGCTCGCCGTCGCATCGTCCAGAACCAGTATCCGCGGGTTCTGCACTATCGCCCGCGCTATCGCCAGCCGCTGCCTCTGCCCGCCCGACAGCGACGCCCCGCGCTCCCCCAGTATCGTGTCGTAGCCCTGCGGCAACTGCTCGATGAACTCGTGCGCCTGAGCCAGCCGCGAAGCCGCCTCGATCTCCCCCGGAGTCGTGTTCGGCCTGCCGTAAGCCACGTTCTCCGCCACCGAAGCGCTGAACAGATATGTCTCCTGAAACACGAACGCTACCTGCGTGCGCAGGCTGTCCAGCTTCACATCGCGCAGGTCCATGCCGTCGATCAGAACACGCCCCTCCTGCGGGTCGTAAAAACGCCCCAGCAAACTCACCAGCGTGCTCTTGCCCGCGCCCGTCGGTCCCACTATCGCCACCAGACTGCCCCCCTTCACCTCGAAACTCACGTTCTTCAGCACCGGCTTCCGCACGTCGTAGCCGAACGTAACGTTCTCAAAGCGCACGTTCCCCGGCCCCGGAGGCAGCGGCTGCGCGTTGGGCTTCTCCGGAACCGTCGGCGGAGCCGCCAGCACCTCGTACAGACGCCGCGCAGACACTATGGCGCTCTGATACTGCTCGCTTATCATCGCCACCTGCTGGAGCCGCCCCAGTATCGCCCCCATCGCCGTACCCAGTATCAGAAAATCCCCCACGTTCAGATCCCCTCGGATCACCAGCACCGCCACAAGGAAAAACAACGACAGGTGCGACGCCGTCCCGATAGCCCTGATGACCGGCGTGAAGTTCGCATACATGCGTATGCGCGCCATCACCTTCTCGAAGAACGTCTGGCACGCCCGGGCATACTTCTCTATCTCCTGCTTCTCCGCCGCGAACGCCTTCACCACGTGCACGCCCGCAATGTTCTCCGTTATGACGTTTATGCTCCGATCCTCCGCCTCCATCACCGCGCGGCTCGCCGGCTGAACCCTCCGGCTGAACCGCAGAATGTACAGCGTCCAGAACGGCAGAGGCACCAGCGACAGCGCCGCCAGCCACGGGCTGCGCGTCAGCAGCAGCCACATGTACCCCCCGACGATCAGCACTATGTCCAGCGTCGTCAGCACCGCCGTCTGTAAAAACTGCCGCACATGCTGAAGATCGCTCAGCGCCCGGTTTATCAGCTGCCCCGTCGAAATCCGGTCGTGAAAACCGAACCCCACACGCTGAAGCTTGTCGAAGACCGCCTCGCGGATGTAGTAAACCATCGTCATCGACAGCTTCATGTTCGACACTTCACGCATGTAGCGCAGCAGCAGCAGCCCCACGACCAGCGCGCCGAGAACCTCTACCGTGGCCCGCAACCGCACCGCCTCCCCATCCGCCCCCGTCAGCCACCGCCAGAATCCCGACCCCGTTCGCTCCCCCGCGTGCAGCGCCTTGATCTGATTGGCCACCTCCCCGAACTGCCGCGTCGTCAGCACCTCCACCCCTATCGACAACGCCAGCCAGCAGCACGCCACGAAAGCCAGCAACTTCACCGGCCTGAGAAACCGGAACATCCACTTCAGCAGCTCGGCATTGCTCAGCGCCGGCACGCCGGCAGACAAAGAAGCCTCCGCGGGCGCATTGGCCGGCCTTCTGCCGCCAACTGCCTGAGCTTTCAGGGAGACTGCGGGTGGGTTAGACACTTTCCTCGGCGTCTGCCAGCACTCTCTACCATACCACGTCCAGCGCCGCCGTCAAACGCCGCAATGTTAGACAAATCACACTAGACGCAGAGCGAGGCTATGCGCGGGGCGGCTCGCGCAGTCCCGCGCTGCGCGCCCGGCGCCGCTCCTGAACCAGATGCACCGCCTGATCCAGCACCACCGCCACCAGGATCACCAGGCCGATGATTATGAACGTCCAGTTGGTATCCAGCCGCCATATCTGCCGGTTGCCCTGAGCATCGCGGTACACCCACTGGAACATGATTATGCCGTTGTCTATGACGCGCATGATCGCCGAGCCTATCGCCACCCCGACTATCGTGCCCTCGCCCCCGCGCAGCGAACAGCCGCCCAGAACCGCCCCGGCTATCGCGTACAACTCGTATGCCACCCCCACGTTCTGCGACATCTGCCCGATATACGCCGCATAACACACCCCCGCCACGCCCGCCAGCCCTGCCGATATCACGTATGTCGTCGTCTCCACCCGCCTGACGTTGATGCCCGAATACTCCGCGGCCTCGCGATTGCCCCCGATCGCGTACACATATCTCCCGAACACCGTGAAATGCAGCACGTACCCCGCCACTATCGCCACCACGATGAAGATTATCACCGGGTAACTTATGAGCGGGTCTCCGCGATACAGCAGCAGCCCCATGTCCGAAAGATCCCGGAACGTGCCGCTGCCCATGCGTATCATGCTCACCGACAGCGTCCCGCCGCGCACTATCGTCTGCGAAATGCCGCGCAACAGCAGCATGCCCCCCAGCGTCACGATGAACGGCTGAAGCCGCAGACGCGTTATCAGCAGCCCCTGCCCAAGCCCGATGAGCACCGACGTAGCCAGCGCCGCGCTGATGCCCGCCCACAACGGCCAGCCCAGCCCCCCGGCCCCCGGGTCCGCAGGATTCACCGGCCCCGACAGCTTGGCGATCAGCACCCCCGTCAGCCCTATCACCGAACCCACCGACAGATCTATCCCGCCCGTTATGATCACGAACGCGATGCCCGTGGCGAAAATGCCCAGCATCGCCACCTGCCGCGTGGTGTTGATGATGTTGCTGGGTCCCAGAAAGTCCGGATTCGACAGCCACAGCCCCAGCGACATCGCCACCAGGGCGCAGAACATGCCCAGTTCCCGTCTCATGCCGTTTGCCGCTTTCCCGTCATCAGCGCGCCGATGTTCTGTTCACTTATCTGCCCGCGCTCCAGCACGCCGCATATGCGCCTCTCGTGCATCACCACCACACGGTCGCTCATCCCCACGATCTCTTCCATCTCCGAACTGACCATGATTATCGCCAGACCCGACGCCGCCAGCTCCGCCATCTGACGGTATATCTCCGCCTTGGCCCCCACGTCGATGCCCCGCGTCGGCTCGTCCAGTATCAACACCCTCGGCCTCATCGCCAGCCATTTACCCAGCACCACTTTCTGCTGGTTGCCACCCGAAAGATTCACCACCTTGCGGCGGATGTCCGGCGGCCTTATCCGCAACGCCGCCACCTGCCTCAGCGCCACGCGCGTCTCCACACCGCGCTGAAGCCACCACCGCGGACGGTAGTTGCATATGTCCGGCAGCGATATGTTCTGCGCCACCGTCATCGGCAGCACCAGCCCGTAACGCTTCCGGTCTTCCGGCGCCAGCAGCACCCCCGCCTGTATCGCGTCCCGCGTCGAACGCGGCGCATACGGCCGCCCCTCCAGCAGCATCCTGCCCCCCAGCGCCGGCACGGCACCGAAAATAACCTGCATCAGCTCCGTCCGCCCCGCGCCCACCAGCCCCGCAAAACCCACTATCTCCCCGCGCCGCACGTCGAAACTCGCGCCCTCCGCCGCCCCCGGCACCAGCAGACCCTGCACCTCCAGCACCACCTCCGCCGTCGGCGGCACCGGCGCACGCTCCGGAAACCGCGTGCTGAACGTACGGCCCACCATCATCGAAACGATGCGGTCCGCCGTCGCCTCCGCCGCCCGCAGGTCTCCCACACGCCTTCCGTCACGCAGAACCGTTATCCGGTCCGCTATCCGCAGAACCTCCTCTATCCGGTGCGATATGTAGATGATCGCTATCCCCTCCCCGCGCAACCCCTCGATTATCCGGAACAATTGCCCCGCCTCGGCCGACGTCAGCGAACTCGTCGGCTCGTCCATGATGATCAGCCGCGCCCGGTGCGACAGCGCCTTGGCTATCTCCACCATCTGCATCTGCCCGGCCGTCAACTGCGAGACCGGCGTCGCCGGCGACAGATGCAGACCCACTTTCTCCAGCATCGCCGCCGCCTCGCGGTGCATCCCGCGCCGGTCCAGCAGCCACCCCGCACGCCTCACCACCTTCTCGTTGCCCAGAAATATGTTCCCCGCGATCGACAGATTCGGCGCCAGCATCAGCTCCTGATGTATCAGCGCTATGCCCTGGCGCTTGGCGTCGGCCACGCCGCGCATCTGCACCGGCTTCCCGTCGATGATGATCCGCCCCTCATCCGGCGCATACGCCCCGCCCAGTATCTTCATCAGCGTGCTCTTGCCGGCCCCGTTCTCCCCCATCAGCGCCAGCACCTCGCCCCGCGACAGCTCCAGCGACACCCCGTCCACGGCCACCACCCCGGGGAACCGCTTGGTGATGCCCTCCATCCGCAGCAGAATGTCCGCCCTTTCGGTCATCACCTTCCATATCCGCCGACGACGCGGCATACCCCCCGCCCCCAGGCCCTGCCACCGGGGCGCACGTCCCGCTATTTCTTCAGCTCCGCCAGTCTGGCCTTGAACTCCGCAACGTTCGCGGCCGTTATCACCTCCACCCCCGTATCGTCAAACTCGCTGGCCGGCAGCGCCGCCTCCCCGTGCAGCGCCAGCTGATGCAGCAGCTTCGCCGACCGATAACCGAACTCGAACGGCTTCTGCACCACCGTCACCTGCACCACGCCCTCCTCGATCGCCTTGAGCGTCAGGTCCTCCTCGTCAAACACCGCCGCCAGTATCTTGCCCTTCTTGCCGCTGGCCTCGATCGCCGCCGCAATCGCCGGACCGTTGTACGACCACAGCCCGCACAGCAGCTTCACATCCGGATACGCGTTTATCACGCTCTCCACGTTCGTCCGCGCCTTGTTGCGGTCCGTCTCGTCCAGCCGCGGCTCGATTATCTCGATCTTCGTCCCCTTTATCGCATCCCTGATTCCCTCGAACCTCTGACGGGCATTGTCCGCCGACAGCGTGCCCACGAATACCCCCATCTTCCCACCTTCCGGCATCAGCTTCGCTATCTCGCGCCCCAGCACCTTGCCGGCCTCGTAGTTGTTGGTGCCTATGTACACCAGCCGGTTGCTCTCGGGCGCATCCGAATCGTGCGTTATCACGTTGGTCTTGCGCGCAGCGCGGTTGATCAGATTCACCTCGTCCTTCGGCGCTATCACGCTTATCGCTATGCCGTGATAACCCTGGCTCACGAGGTCATCCACTATCTGCGTCTGCTCCGCCACCGTCCCGCCGGAGGGCATGCGCAAATCCACCCTGACGTTGCCCTCCTTCTCGTACTTGCGCACGCCGGCGGCGGCTATCTTCCAGAACTCGCTGGCGTTGTTCGTAACGAACGCCAGCTTCAACTGCGCACCCGGCGGCGCCTTGAACACCTGCCTCTTCTTCCCGCCCGCCGCCTGCGGCTCCGTCTTCCCGCGGCCGCATCCCCCGCACACCAGCGCCGCCCCCGCCGCCAGAACCACCAGTCCGATGAATGCTCGCGCTGTCATGTCGATTCTCCCGGTTCATTCGCCCGCCGCCAGCCCGCACCGTGCCCGGCGCCCGTGCGGGTCTTCTGTGTATAACGTCTGGCACGCCCCTGTACAACATGCACACCCCCGCCGAACAGTAGAGAGGAGAGAGTAGTAGAGAGGAGACAATAGAGAGGAGAGAGTAGACAGGAGAGGGCAGGCCGCAGGAAAGCGCCGGCGATCTGCTGCTCTACTTTCCCCTCTCGACTCTCTATTATTTCCTGCTCTGTCGTCACGCCTCGCGCCTCCCCAAGCCGCTGATCAGGCCGGAAAGCATCCCGCCGATTTCCTCAAGGTCGGCCTTGAATTGCGCATGCCGGTCCGGCTTCAGCAGCCCCTGGCGAGCCGCCAGTTCCAGCAGCGGTACGCACTCCTGCACGCTCCCGCGCGCGACGCCGAAGAAGTTCCTCCGGTCGGCCCTGGTGAAGCGACCGTTGCCCTCGGCGATGTTGGCGGCGATGGACAAGGCAGCACGGTTGAGTTGATCGGCCAGAAAAAAATAGCCCCGCGGCAAATCGCGCGTCAGGGTGCAGATGGTGTCGGCGAACGCGATGGCTTTCTGATAGACGACCAGCTTCTCAAAGGTGAACGCCACGCCGCCATGTTAACCGAAAGAGCAGAGACTGGAGAGGACAGAGCAGGAAAGATGCGAAACCGAATCCCCCGCTCTGCTCTACTCTCTCCTCTCTGTTCTCTCCCGCTCTATTGCCGCTTCGCGGCAATCGGGGCACCGGGATTTGAACCCGGGACCTCCTGGACCCAAACCAGGCGCTCTGATCCAAGCTGAGCTACGCCCCGCACCCGCCGCGTTCTTATCGCGCACACACCGCCGCCGCAAGCTTTATCCCGCTTTCCCCCGCGCACGCCCCGTTTCCACGCATGAGCCCCGCCGGATGGATCGCACCTTGCAGGACTCGAACCTGCAACCTACGGCTCCGTAGGCCGTCGCTCTATCCAATTGAGCTAAAGGTGCCGCCTCGGGCATCGATCGCCCGACACGCGCTATTTTTCATGCCGCCAGCCCGTTTGTCAACGCATCCCGCCGGCGCATCAGCCGCCGCCCGCGCTGTGCGACCGCGCCGCACGCTTGCGCTGATGCTCCTTGAGCAGCTCCTTGCGCAGCCGTATATGCCGCGGCGTAACCTCCACCAGCTCATCCTCCTCGATGTACTCCAGCGCCTCCTCCAGCGTCATGGCCCGCGCGGGCTTCAATATTATGTTCTCATCGCTCGCCGTCGTGCGGATGTTCGTCAGCCGCTTCGTGCGCGTCGGGTTCACCACGATGTCGTTGTCGCGACAGTGTTCCCCGACTATCTGCCCCTCATATACCTCATCCCCCGGCTCCACGAACATCGTCCCGCGCTGTTGCAGCTCGTTCAGGGCATACGCCGTCGCCCGGCCGGTGGCGTTGCTCACCATCACGCCGCTGGCCCGCCGCGGCACCTGCCCGCGCATCGGCTCGTAACGATGGAAGTTGTGATACATCACCGCCTCGCCCGCCGTCGCCGTCATCAGCCGCGTCCGCAGACCTATCAGCCCCCGCGCCGGAATCGTGAACTCCAGATACACATGCCCGCCGCGCTTGTCCATCCGCACCAGCTCGCCGCGACGGTTGCCGGTCAGCTCCATCACCGCCCCGAGACTGTTTTCCGGCACCTCTATCACCAGATACTCCACCGGCTCCAGCGTCGCGCCACCCTCGCCCGTGCGCAGTATCACATGCGGCTTGCCTATCGACATCTCATAGCCCTCGCGCCGCATCGTCTCCACCAGCACCCCCAGATGCAGCAGACCGCGCCCCGACACCTTCAGCGCGTCACGCTCCGGCGTCTCCTCCACCCGCAGCGCCACGTTGCTCTCCAGCTCCTTCATCAGCCGGTCGCGCAGGTTCCGGCTCGTCACATACCTGCCGTCGCGCCCCGCGAACGGCGAATCGTTCACGCTGAACATCATGCTCAGCGTCGGCGGCTCGATCTCCTGCGCCGGCAGCGGCTGCGGATCGTTCACATCGCATATGCTGTCGCCTATCTCCACCGACTCCAGCCCCACCAGCGCCACGATGTCGCCCGCCTCGGCCTGCTCCACCGTCCGCCTCTCCAGACCGTCGAACACCTGCACCTGGAGCACCCGGCTGTCCAGCTGCCTTCCGTCGCGCCGGCACACCTTCACCATCTCGCCGCTCCGCACGCGCCCCTGATGTATGCGCCCCACGCCTATCCGCCCCACATAGTCGTTGTACTGTATCGTGCTTATCCGCATCCGCAGCGGCGCATCCGGATCGCCCTCGGGCGCGGGCACATACCGCAGCAGCGCCTCGAACACCGGACGTATGTCCACGCCCGGCTTCTCCAGCTCCCACGTCGCCACCCCCTGCCGCCCCGACGCATACAGCACCGGAAAATCCAGCGCCCGGTCGTCCGCACCCAGCTCCATGAACAGCTCGAACACCTCGTCCAGAACCTCGTGCGCCCGCGCGTCGGCACGATCGATCTTGTTGATTATCACCACCGGCCGCAACCCGTGCTCAAACGCCTTCCGCAGCACGAAGCGCGTCTGCGGCATAGGCCCCTCCGCCGCATCCACCAGCAGAAACGCCCCGTCCGCCATCGACAGCACCCGCTCCACCTCCCCCCCGAAATCCGCATGTCCCGGCGTGTCGATCAGGTTTATGCGCGTCGTCCGCCCGCTCTCGTCCGTGTACGTTATGGCGCAGTTCTTGGCCAGTATCGTTATCCCCCTCTCGCGCTCCAGAGGGTTGGAATCCATTATGCACTCGCCCACCAGCTGCCCCTCGCGGAACATCCCGCTCTGGCGCAGCAGCGCGTCCACCAGCGTGGTCTTGCCGTGATCCACGTGGGCAATAATGGCGACGTTGCGAATATCGTTGCGAGTCCGGTTCATGCGTCGGGAAAAGCAGGGCAGGATATCAGCCCGCACACGATTATACAGCGGCGCCCGCGCCCGCGGCACCGCCCGCCCGTCACTTTTTTTCCGCGTCCGCGCACCCCCCTCGCGCCTTATGCGCGTTTCCCGCGCGCCCGCGCCAGCTCCTCCGCGCTCCTCACCTTCACACGCGCCGCTCCGCTCGTCCGGCGCAGCTTCACGCGCGTGCCCCCGCGCTCCGCTTCGCTCAGCCGGGCCCGCGCCCGCGGTATCTCGCCGGCGTATTGCGGCAGCCACCGCGCCTGCGCCACGAGCATCTCGTCGGCCAGCTGCGACAGCTCCTCCGGATCGCACACCGCCCCGCACAGCGGATCATGCATGAACGCCTGCTTAAGCAGATTCACATCCCCATGTACCGCCGCCTCCACCGCCAGCTCCTGTACCCGCACGCTCGCCGCGCATGTCGCCGCGCACGCCAGCGGCAGATCGCCCACCACCGGCATGCTTATCCCGTTGCCGTCAACGTATCCCGGTATCTCCACCACGCAGCCATCCGGCAGGTTCGTGATGTGCCCCCGGTTCATCACGTTGAAGAACCCGCGATATATCCGGCCCGTCTCCAGGCTCTCGATTATGTACGACCCGTGCTCCTCCGACCGGTCCGATGCGCTTATCCGCGGCGGTTCCTCCTTCAGCCACCGCGGCAACTCCGTCTCGAACCAGTTCCGACCCTCGATGCACACGCGCAGATATCCCCCGGTCTCCCCGTGTATCCAGCTCGACATGTCGATCCACCGGCGAATCTGCCCCGGCCGCTTGCGATACCACGGCACATACTCCGAAAAATGTCCGTTCGACTCCGTCGAGTAGTAGCCGAACCGCTTCATCACATCCAGCCGCACCTTCTCCGTCTTCACGAACTCCGGCACCGCCGCCATCATCTCGTACAGCCGCGATGTCAGGTCCATGCCGCGCCAGCGCACCTGGATGAACCACGTCTGATGATTGATCCCGGCCGCTATCACGTGCACATCGCGCCGGTGCAGTTTCGCATCCTGCCCTATCAGACCCTCCTTTTTCGCCCACTGCTCTATCGCGCGCGTTATCTGCCAGTGCGCCCCCTGCACTCCGTGACACAGCCCGATGGTCCTCACCCCGCCGTACTTGTTGCACGCCCAGGTGTTCATCGCCATCGGATTCGAATAGTTCAGCAGCAGCGCCCCGGGTTTGGCCACCTGCCGTATGTCGCGGCAGAAATCCAGCAGCGCGGGTATCGTGCGCTGGCCGTACATTATTCCCCCGGCGCACAGCGTGTCCCCCACGCACTGATCGATGCCGTATTTCAGAGGAATATCGATGTCCAGCTGGAAAGCCTCCAGTCCGCCCTGACGGATCATGCAGATAACGTAGTCCGCTTCCGCTATGGCTCTCCGCCGTTCGGTTGTCGCTTCTATCCGCGCCGGCAGACGATTGAACTCGATGTCGCGCCGGCACAGGGCCGCCACGGCGTCCAGATTGCGCTTCGATATGTCCGTCAGCGCGAAGGTCGTGTCCGCCAGCTCCGGCACCGCCAGTATGTCGCGCACCAGCCGCCGGGTGAATCCGATCGACCCGGCCCCGATCATCGCTATCCTTATCGCCACGATGAGTCTCCATGCATGTGCAGGGTCGGCCTGCTCCGTGCCGCCCTGCCAACAGAAAAAACGCGCCCCTCGCCCCGAGGCGCCCTTCTCAGGCGCGCCATATGCCCTTCCAGCCGCGAATCATCACGGAACTACACGATACACCGTGCCGGTATAGTTTGGCGAGCGCGCCCCGCGCGGTTCCATCGGCCCCACCTGCGGACCGTCTATCGGCAGCATCCGGTCGTTCTGCCGCTGGAATACCGCCGCCCCGGGCCGGTCATAAGGCACCAGCCCCACTCCCGGCTCCAACCCCGCCAGATTGTCGTACCGCCGCAGCCCGCGCACCGCCACGCACGTCGATCCGTCGTCATATTCCACGCGCAGCGACGTGCCCGCGGGCGGCGTCCATGCCATACGCATCAGAAAAGCCGCCTCGCGCCTGCCGGCAACCGGTATCTCCTTTGGCCGCCATTCCAGCGGCAACCGCATCACCTGCCGACCCGCGCCATCCACAACCACCACATCCACATGCCCCGGCACCGTGCCCTCGAAACCGGCTCGACGCCTCACCAGCCCCCCTATCTCCGTGATGCCGTTCTCGATGTGTGCCGACGTCAACACAACATCCACCCCGACACCCGGCTGCGTCGCCGGAACCACCGTCACCGCTTGTGTCAGGTCCACTCGTCCGCCGCTGCCTGCGCAACCCCCCAGCATCGCAGCAGCGCATGCCGCGCACATCGCCACCGCCGCCATTGCCGCCGTTCTCATTGCCGTTCCTCCGCTTCGATACGGCCAGCCCTCGCTGCCGTCACCGTACAACGCCGACGGGCGCGCCGCCCAGCTGCCCGTGCCGCGCCGTCGCCTTAAGCAGCGGCCCGAAAGCCGCCAGCATCAACACCAGCGCGCCGGCGCATGCCACGCTCAAACCCGTCCCCAGTACGCCCACCCTCAGCGCCGGACGGTCGTCCGCCTTAATAAGATACATCGCGCGCAACACCCGCGCGTAATAGTATGCGCTGAAAACCGTGTTGATGACCACCACCGCCGCCAACGCCCACGCCCAGCCCCCTGCCTGTCCCAGCACATACAGCACGTTCATCTTGGCCGCGAAACCGGCCAGCGGGGGCAGACCTATCAGACTGAACATGAACGCCGCCATGCACGCCGCCAGAATCGGACTTCTCCAGCCCAGACCGGCGTAGTCCTCTATGTTCTCGCTGCCGGCATGGCGATACACCAGCCCCGCCACCAGGAACGCCCCCAGATTCATCACCAGATACACCGCCAGATACACAAGCAGCGCCTGCGCAGCGGTTTGCGTTCGACCGCCGGCCGACATCACCGCCATGATGCACAGCATATAACCGGCGTGGGCGATGGAACTGTATGCCAGCAGACGCTTTATGTTGTTCTGGACGAACGCGCCGGTGTTGCCCACCGTCGCCGTTACGGCGCCAAGTATTCCCGCCACCAGCGCCAGCGCCGCCGCCGGCGCGCTTCCCGCCTCGCCAGCGCCGGCAAACGCCGCCAGTATTCTTGAAAACAGCACCAGCCCCGCTCCCTTCGACGCCACCGAAAGAAACGCGCTAACCTCGATGCTGGCGCCCTCGAATACGTCCGGACACCAGAAATGCAGCGGAACCGCCGATATCTTGAACCCCACGCCCGCCACGACCGCCCCGAGGCCCACGATGAAAGGCACCGACCCCGCCGCCTTCCCGGCGTTGCGCGCTATCTCCTCCAGCTGTAAACTCCCGAACAGTCCATACAGCAGCGACATGCCGAACAGCATCGTGGCGCTGGTCGCCGCCCCGAAAAGCACGTATTTCAGTGCCGCCTCCGACCCCAGACGGTCCGTCTTGCGGAATCCCGCCAGCGCGTAACTGGGCAGACTCGCCAGTTCCATCGTCATGAACACCATCAGCAGGTTCGAGGTGGAACCCATCAGGCACATGCCCAGAGTCGCCCCGATGAGCAATGTGAAAAACTCCGGACCGTCTCCCGGGCGCATCGTCGCCGACGTCGTTACAAACCACATCAGCACCACGCCCGCCGCGAACACCAGCACGATGACTTTCCACGCCACCGCGAAACGGTCCACCGTAAGCATCCCCCGAAGCAGCGCAGAACCCGGCGCGTCGGCCCCCAGCAGGACCGCACATAGCGCCGCCGCCAGCCCGCCCAGCGCGATAAGCCCGCTGAGCAGATTCGAACGCCCGCCCCTGAACGGCGCCAGCAGCCCGACGACTATCGTCGCCACCAGCCACAGTTCGGCGGCCAGCGGACGCAGCTCGGACCAGGACGGTATGAAAGGCTTGCCCGCCATGGCGGGGATGATACCCGACATGCGCCGGAACGTCACCGTCGCAGCGCGCCCCCCGCGGGGTCTCATGGTACAATGCCGCTCATGCTGAGATGCGGCCCACCCGCCTTCGCGTCACTGATCGCCTTGGTGTGTTGCAGCGCGGCACCCGCCGCCTCGCTTGAACACCAGACACAGTCGCGCGCGACCGATCTGCCTTCAGGCCCGCAAAAACACATGACCACAGAAACCGGCTATCGCGGCATCTGGTACGCCAATCAGCCTCAGAAGGACCAGTATCGCTACAAGTACAGCGGCGGACTGGGCACCTATCCGCAGCAGCATCTGCCGCTGGCGATCTACTGCAAGCCGGCCGACAAAACGTTCTTCTGCTACGGCGGAACCGACGAAACCGGCTCGCAACTGCTGGACATGGTCGCGTTTTTCGACCATGCCACCGGCCGGCTGTCGCGCCCGGTCGTGGTCTGCCGCCGCTCCACAATAGATGCCCATTACAACCCCACGCTGGGGCTGGACGAGAAAGGCCACATCTACGTCTTCTGCAACTCCCACGGCACAGGCTATGAAATGCGCCCCGATGCTCCCGACCACGGCAAAGCGTACATCCTGCGCAGCGACAAACCCTTTTCTATCGACTCATTCACGGCAGTCCATACGACCAATTTCTCATATTCCCAACCGTGGTGGATAGAGGGCCGGGGTTTCCTCTGGCTGCACACCCGATATTCCGGCAATCGCCGGTTTCTTCACTGGGCCGTAAGCCCCGACGGGCTGAAATGGAGCGAGCCACAGAGGCTGGCGGCCGTCCACAACGGGCATTATCAGATAAGCTGGCGCCGCGGCACGCTCGTGGCCACGGCGTTCGATCTCCACCCCCCTCAGGGCGGATTGAACCAGCGCACGAACATCTACTTTCTTCAGACAGACGACATGGGCCGGACGTGGCGCACCGTTGACGGCAAGGAAGTTTCCCCGCCGCTCACCACCGAGCAGGCGGCCGCGCCGGCGCTCGTGCACGACTATCGCTCGCAGAAATTACTCGTTTACCTCAAAGACCTTACGTTCGATGCGGCCGGCCGGCCGGTGATCCTGTATCTGACCAGCCGCGGGCACGAATCCGGCCCGGCCAACGACCCTCGCATATGGTACACCGCCCGCTGGACTGGCTCGAAATGGGACCTGCGCGAGGTTACCCGCTCCGACCACAACTACGACCATGGCTCACTGTACATCGAGCCGGACGGCTCATGGAACGTAATAGCTCCAACAGACCCAGGCCCCCAGGCGTATGGCACTGGCGGCGAAATCGTCTGGTGGCGCTCCACCGACGAGGGAACAACTTGGAAAAGGCACCTGACGCTTACCAGCGGCAGCCGCTATAACCACACATACGTCCGCCGACCGGTCGATGCGCACGCCGGCTTTTACGCCCTGTGGGCCGACGGCGATGCTTTCGGCAAGTCGTTGTCTTCGCTGTACTTCTGCGATTCCAAGGGCCAGGTGTTTCGCATGCCCCACAGTGTCAAAGACGACGCCCCGGCGCCGCAGCGGCTGCCATGAGGCTGAAAAACCATTGACAGGCCGGCTCTGGTCTGCTACTAGGCCGCCCGTCAGCCGATATGTTCATATGTTCAAAGGCTGCGCTGCCGCGCCGGCCGGCGACCTCGCGTCAGCCGCGTGGCTGGCTGCCGACGGAGCATGGTGTGGATGTTTCATCCGCGGTTCACTGTAACACATTACTGAAGTGTAAGTTATGGGCGACCTCAATATTGCACATGTGCTGGATGCAGCCAGGGAAGGCATAAGCGGGTATCTGGAACAGGCCTACCGCGACGGCAGGCTCGACGAGCAGCTTTACAAATCTGCCCAAGCACGAACTTTGCCCGCCCTCGAAGCCTGGCTCATCGACGAAGCCATCGATAAGGTTTCCCCCTTTCTGAAGAGGGGTGTCTGCGCTGCGATAGAGCAGGGCCGATGGGAGGCTCTGGTCAACGCTTATCGTCAGTCCGTGCGCTTCGGCACGGGCGGCATACGGGGCATGATGGCGTTCGACCGCGAGTCTATCCTGCGCCTCAAGTCCGAGGGTATCGGAGCGCCCATTCTCAAAGGCCCCAACACCATAAACGATCTGGTGCTGATGCTCACATCCACCGGCGTGGCGAAGTTCGGCAGGAGCCAGAACCCGCCGTTTCAGAAGGTCGTCATCGGATACGACAGCCGGATACGCGGCCACGATTTCGCCGCCCTTGTGGCGCAGGTATTTCTGGCGTTCGACTACACGGTGTTCTTCTTCGACGCGCCCTGCCCGTATCCGGAGGTAACCTTCGCCATACCTTGCGACCGGGTCAAAGCGGACGTGGGCATACTCATATCCGCCAGCCACAACGACTATCGCTACAACGGCTATAAGCTCTCCTGCGCCAACGGCTCGCAGTTCGACGCGCGCCAGCGCGACGAGATGTACAACCTGTTCATCGCCCTGGCCAGACCCGCCGACATACGTCTGTGCTCCTTCCGCGACGCCGGCAAAGACCGGTTGTGGTTCCTCGGCGGCAGCGCGCCCCTGCCCGATGTCGATTACGCCGGCCGCGAGGGCAACCTCATCGACATGCATCGGCTGCATCTGGATCACGTCAAGACGTTTCTTATGACGCCCGACCTGCCGCACCAGCAGGCGTCGTCTCCCGACCCGCTGCGCATCGGCTATTGTGCTTTCCACGGCGCGGGGCGCATCGCCGTGCCCAGGCTCCTCCACGAGGTCGGGTTCAGAACCATACGTCCGATAACCGTCAATGGCCTGAACGACCTCGACGGCATGTTCCCGTCGTTCTGCAGCGACCCCGGGCGTGAACAGCAGCCCGATCCGGGCGACCCGCGGGCGGCCGACGTCGCCGCCAAGGCCTTCAAGAGCCAGTACGGCAGTCTCGATGAGATGGACGTACTGATCGGCACCGACCCCGACGCCGACCGTTGCGGCATCGTGGTGAAGGTCGATGAGTCGCGGCGCGAGTTGTACGGCGGGAAGGAATATGCCCTTCTGCCGGCCGACGACGCCTGGGCGCTGCTGCTGTGGTATCGCCTTCAGCGGGAAATCGAAACGCACGGGCGCGTGGTGGATGCCGACAGGAAGTTCATAGTCCTCTCGACGACCACATCGGATGCGATCGTCCGCGTCGCCAGGAAGTACGGTCTGGGCGCGGTCAAGACGTGGGTGGGCTTTGCATGTCTGGCGGCGGCGGTGCGCGACATCTGGGACGGCAAGTGGAAGGAACTGGCCGAACTCGACGAAGGCCGCGTCCGGGGCGACGAGCGCCAGATGCTGTGTCATCCGTTCGTGTGCAGCGCCGAGGGGCTGACGGAGCGCAGGTCGATAAACGTCGCCGCCATGGAACAGAGCAACGGCTTTTCGATACTGGGCGGTCCGCCGCCCGACAACCGCTCGCTGGGCGCCGGCGGGCACGTGCGCGACAAGGATGGCACTCTGGCGGCGCTGCTGGTGGCCGAGATCGCCGCCTGGGCCAAGGCTCACGGCACCACCCTGCTGGAACTGCTCGATGAGCGCATCTACCTCGACCCGGACGTGGGGCTTTTCGTCAATCTCTACGAGCCCGATCCGCTCGACGGCGAGTATCCGGGCATCGAGGGAGACCGATTGAAGAAGGCCATCCTCCGGCGCGCGCTGGGGTATCAGCAGCTGGCAATGGCCGGGGACCTTGCGCTGGGCGGGCGCAAGGTGCTTTCCGCCGTCATCTACCGCACCGGCAAGTACGACGCCATATATCCGGCAACTTTCGACTTCCAGTTCCCCGACGAGGGCGTGCGGTTCTACCTCGACGCCGATCGTCTGGAACATGTCACCGTGCGCCCCTCGGGAACGGGCAACTCGCTGCGCTTCCACATACAGCTGCACGCGAAACCCGCGCCGGGAAAGGTGCTGGAGGTGAAAAAGCAATTGCGCGAACAGGGCATGCGCATCATGGCCGACCTGCGCCAGAAACTCGGCGCGCCGGTCAGGTGAGGCTTCGCCGGCGGGGCGCTGCGGCCCGCGGCATTAGAGGAGTATGACGCCGCGCTGTCTGAGGCTGCGCCGCAGTTCATCCGGCCAGATGCCGCACTGCACTTCTCCCACGTGCGCCTTGCGCAGATACAACATGCACAGGCGCGACTGGCCTATGCCCCCGCCCACCGTCTGCGGCAGCTCGCCGCGCAACAGCCGCTGATGAAACATCAGCCCCAGCCGGTCTTCGGTGCCGGTCATGGCCAGTTGCCGGCGCATGCTTTCGGCGTTCACGCGGATGCCCATGGATGACAGTTCGAAGGACCGGCGCAGCACCGGGTTCCACACGAGTATGTCGCCATTTAGCCCCGGGCCCAGTTCCGTGGGCGTTATCCAGTCGTCGTAATCGGGCGCCCGCCCGTCGTGCGGGCGGCCGTTGCTCAGGGGCGCGCCGATGCCGATAACGAACACCGCCCCGTGCTCCTCGCAGGCGCGGTCCTCGCGCTGGCGCGGCGAGAGGTCCGGCCAGCGCCGCTCCAGTTCGAGACTGTGAATGAACCGGATTTCCGGCGGCAGTGCCGGTTTTATCGACGGATACTGTGCCGCGATGTACTGTTCCGTCCGGCGGATGACCTCGTAAATCGTGCGCACGACCCCCTTCAGAAAATCTAGGTTCCGCTCGCTGTCGTGCATCACCCTTTCCCAGTCCCACTGGTCAACGTACACCGAATGCGTCTCGTCGATGACCTCGTCGGGACGGATCGCATTCATGTCGGTGTAGATGCCCTCCCCGGGACCGAACCCGTAGTCGGCCAGCGCCATGCGCTTCCACTTGGCCAGCGACTGCACGATCTCCGCGCGCCGCCCGCCCAGATTCTTCACGCCGAACGATATGGGCATCTCCACGCCGTTGAGGTTGTCGTTGATGCCCGTATCCGCCGGCACGAACAGCGGCGCGCTGACGCGCAGCAGGTTCAGCGCCTCCGCCAGGTTGGTCTGGAAATACTCCTTTATCTGGCGTATCGCCCGTTCCGTCTGGCGCAGATTCAGCAGGGGCTGATAGTCCGATGGTACCGCATCAGGTGGCATAAAGGCTCCTCAGACAGATAGAAAAACACGCCGGTTCTGTAGCGCCGGTCGCGCGCCGCTTTCAATAGCCCGCCTCCTCGAGATCGTCCTCGTCCATGCCGAAATGATGGCCCAGTTCGTGCAGAACCGTCGTGCGCACCTCGCGGACGAGGTCTTCCTCGCTTTCCGAGACCAGTTCCACATCCTCCTGAAATATGTAGATGACGTCGGGCAGGGTGCCCGAGTGTTCGACGCTGCGCTCGGTAAGGGGGCGGCCCACATACAGCCCCAGCAGCAGATCATCGTCTTCCAGGCCCGCTTCCCGGAGCTGCCTGCGGGTGGGCCGATCCCTTATTTCGACGCGCATTTCCTCCAGATGGCTGGCGAACGGCTCGGGCACTTCCGCCAGGGCCTTTTCCACGAGCTGCGCGAACTTCTGTTTACTCACGTGATAAGGCACGGTACAAAAGCGCTTACTCAAAGGTTCAGAACATGTCGGCGCGATACGCTGTTATCGGCATAACCGTCGCCTGCCTTTGCGCAGGCTGTTCCCCGCCGAGTTTCCTCGTGACGCCGGTGCTCAATCCCTCCGCCCTGCGCGAGCAGGTCGTCAGGCCCGGCGAGGGCATCATGCCCGGAAAAATCGTCATCATCGAGGTAGAGGGCATGCTGGTCAACACCCGCGGCGACGGGCTGCTGGGCCGATCCGAAAACCCCGTCAGCCTGTTCGTGCAGGAACTGGACAAGGCCGCCAGGGACCCGATGGTCAGGGCCGTCGTGCTGCGGGTCAATTCCCCGGGAGGCACGGTCTCGGCTTCCGACGCCATGTACGAAGCCGTTCGCCGGTTCCGCCAGAAGACCGGCCGACCGGTCGTCGCCTCCGGACAGGAAGTCATCGCCAGCGGCGCCTACTACGTGGCGTGCGCCGCCGACAGACTCATGGTCCAGCCCACCAGCGTGGCCGGCAGCATCGGCGTCATATTCCGCACTTTCGACGTCAGCGGCACTATGATGCTGGTGGGGATGCGCTCGGAGGCGATCAAGAGCGGACCCATGAAGGACATGGGCTCGCCGCTCAAACCCATGACCGATGCGGAACGCGCCGTGATGCAGGCCATGGTCAACGAGTATTACGAGCGCTTCAAACAGGTCGTCGCTGCCTCGCGCAAACTCGAGGGCCAGCGTCTGGAGCAGGCCAGCGACGGCCGGGTGTTCACCGGCCAGCAGGCGGTGGCGGCGGGTCTGGCCGACGGCACCGGCTTTCTCGACGACGCCATCGAACTGGCGCGTCAGCTGGGCAAAGCCCCCGGCGCCGAGGTGGTCATCTATCGCCGTCCGCACGGGTACGGCGGGTCCATATACGCCGCCGCCGAGGGCCATCCGCAGACGCTGGAATTGCGCCTCGCTCCGGCCGAGGCGCTTCTGCCGACAGGGTTCTACTATCTCTGGCAGCCGTGAGTGAGGCCAACCATGATCAAACTCACCTGCACGAACTGCAAGACGGTTCTTACGATCGATGACGGCTTTGCGGGGGGCGCCTGCCGCTGCCAGTACTGCGGCACCATCCAGCACGTTCCCGTTCCGCAACAGAAAGTGCAGCGGCCGGCCACGCCCGTCGGCGCGCCGGCCCCCCAGCCGCCCGCCGCGGAAACGCCCGTCGCTGTCGTCACCCCCACCAAGACGCTGATGCCCGGCGCCGCGCCCGAGGCCGCATCGCCTTCGGGGCTGGAGGAACTCGCCAACGTGGTCTCCAGCAGCGGTCTTGCCGGCACCGGACTGCGGTCGGGCGCGCTGCGCAAACCGCGTGCGGCGGCCGGTGCCAGAAACACCATGATCGCTTACATCGTCGTGGGCGTGCTGGCCCTGATGGTCGTGGCCGCGGTGGTGTTGGTCATGGCGCTGCGGCCCAGAGGCAGCACCGCGGTTCCGGGCGGCCCCGGCGCGGGCGCTGGCGCGCCTGAGACCCCCGGCGCGCCCGGTGCAGCGGCAATCAGCCCGCAGCCCGGCGCCGCGGCCTCGCCGGCGGCGGTTGCCGGCCCGGCTTTCATGGGCGCGCCGCTCAAGGGACCCAGCGTCGTTTATCTGCTGGACCGGGGCCACGGCACCACCGAGACCTTCGACGCCATCAAGGGCGCCGCGGCGCAGTCCATCGCTTCGCTGGGCAAGGACATCAAGTTCCAGATCATCTTCTGGGAAACGGACAAACTCGAGGCCTTTCCCCGCGATTCGCTGGCCTATGCCACCGAGGACAACGTCGCCGCCGCCAGAAAGTTCCTTTCGGAGATTTACGCCTTCGGACAGAGCCGCATCGGCCCGGCGATGGAAAAGGCCATGGCGCAGAACCCCGCCGAAGTGGTCATAGCCAGCGGCAAGACCGGCCTTGACGACGAGTTCGTAAAAACCGTCGTGGACCTGCGCAAGAACGCCGCCGCAAAGATACACACCTTCGCGCTGGGGCGGGGGGCTTCTGTGGAAGCGCTCAAGGCCGTCGCCGAGAAAACGGGCGGACAGTTCCGCGAGGTGACCGGCGGCGCGCTGCGCGAGTATGCCGACATGTCGCCCTGACCGGACAACGCCCGCGCCCGTCCGGCGATAAGAGTGTGAGGCAACCCTCACAACAGGAGGCTCCTTATGCGCATCGCCACGTGCTGCCGCCGGTGGTGCGGCGCGGACTGGCGTGTCGGCTTTGGGCTTGTCGCAGCGGCGCTTCTCTCTGCGCCGTCGGCGCTGCCGGCCGACAATGCCACCATCCCCGGCGAAGTTGCCACGCCGTATCCCACCATCATCCACCTCGCCGTGGAGTGGAAGATACAGGGCGACGACAATCTCAACGGCGTCGTTACGGTGCGCTTCCGCCGCGCGGGCGATGCCCAATGGCGCAGCGGTCTGCCGCTGCGCCGCGTGCCGGCCGGGCAGAGCCAGGGCACGCGCCCCATATTCAAATGGGACAACAAGCACTCCGGCAGTCTGTTCGATCTTCAGCCCGACACGGAATACGAAATCGAACTTACGCTCAACGACCCCGACGGCGGCTCGGCGCAGCGCGTCGTGCGCGCCCGTACGCGCCCGGTTCCGCGCGCGCCGGCGGGGGCGCCCGTCAGACAGGCGTCGCCGGAAAATATACGGGATGCCATCAGGGCCGGCGGAGTGCTGATGCTTGCCGACGGCAATTACGGCGAACTGGCCGTCGAAACCGACGGAAAACCCGACATGCCGCTGGTGCTGCGCTCGCGGGGCAAAGCCGTCTTCGACCGCATCTCGCTGCGCGGGCGCAGGCACGTGCACCTCGACGGACTTACCGTCAACGGGAGAATCGACCTGCTCGAGGCCGAAAACTGCGTCGTCCGTCGCTGCCGAGTGACCACAACAGGCCACGAAAGCGGCATCGCCGCCACGCGCCCGCCCGGAGCGAAAAACTGCTACATCGCCGACAACGTCGTCACTGGCCCCACGCCCTGGACCAACGAGGCCATGGGCGCCTCGGGCAAGAACATGGGCGAGGGCATCCAGATAACCGGCCCGGGCAATGTCATCTGTTTCAACCGCGTCAGCAACTACCGCGACTGCATTTCAACGATGGAAGACACGGGCGCCGGCCAGCAGGTGTGCATCGACATATACAACAACGACATCTCCGTCGGCGCCGACGACGCCATCGAGGCGGACTTCTGCATGTCCAACTGCCGCATCGTGCGCAACCGCATAACCAACTCGTTCGTCGGCCTTTCCTCGCAGCCGGGGCTGGGCGGACCGACCTACTTCATACGCAACGTGATGTACAACCTCACCTACGTGCCCTTCAAACTGCACCGCTTCAGCCAGGGCGACGTGTGTTTGCACAATACCGTGGTGAAATGCGGCGACGGCATGGCGTGCTTTGCCGGCCAGCCCTTTGACTTCGCCTTCTTCCGCAACAACCTGTGCATCGGCGGTCCGGCCGGCGGCGTGCGCTGGGGCGGCTACGGCAGCGGGGGCGGCGGGGCCGTGCAGATGGTCGCGCCGGGCCCGCACTGCGACTTCGACTACGACGCCCTGGGCACTTACCAGACGCCCTTCGCGGGACGGTTCGGACAGCAGCGCTTCAACGGCCTCGAAGAGCTTCGCCGCGGCCCCCACGAGCGCCACGCCATACAGGTGGACATGAGCGTCTTCGACAACGTGGCTTTCCCCGACAAACCCCTGACGCTCTACGCCCCGCCTGATCTGCGGCCCCGGCCCGGCTCGGCAGTGGTGGATAAGGCCGTCCTGCTGCCCAACATCAACGACGACTTCGAGGGCGCCGGCCCCGACATCGGCGCATACGAGGCGGGCCGGCCGCTGCCGCATTATGGACCGCGCCCCGAGGGCATCGATTGACCGCCACGACCGGCGCGCGCCGTGCCTGCGGCGCAACGTGCCCATTGACAAGCCCTCCGCGGGCATGGTCAATAACCGCATGACAACGGAAAGGCCGTTTCCTCTGCGTCCCGAGGCCGCAGCGCTTCTGGTGGTGGATTTTCAGGAAAAACTCCTGCCCGCCATCCACGAAGGCGGCGTCGTAGTCGAGGCCGCCCGCAGGATGATCGAATCGGCAGGCGTGCTGGGATTGCCCGTGCTCGTTACCGAACAGTATCCCGCCGGACTGGGCCGCACGTGCGACACGCTCAGATCGCTCCTTGCCGCTGCGCCGCTGTTCGAAAAACTGACCTTCAGCGCCTGCGTCCCGGACGTAAAGGAGCATCTGGAACGTCTGGGCCGGCGCAACATCGTCGTCGTCGGCATCGAAACGCACGTATGCGTGCAGCAGACGGTGCTGGAACTGCTGGCGCTGGGATATCTCCCCTGGTTGTGCGCCGACGCCACGGGCTCGCGCCGTCCGCTCGACCGCGACACGGCCCTGGCGGGCATGGCCCGCGCCGGAGCGATCGTCACTACCGCGGAAGCCGTTATCTTCGAAATGCTCGGGCAGGCCGGCACCGACGCCTTCAAGCGCATCCTGCGGATAGTCAAATGACTGCGCCCGGCGCTCCGCGCGGCGCTGCCTGCAACGTCGCTCGAAGCGCCCCTGCCCCGCGGGCCGATGATATTCGATGATCATGCTCGACGACCTGCACATCATCGCGCCGGACCCCCGCGTTCACCGCGAGGAGATGTTCGACCTCATCGCCAAGGCTTTTTCGGCCGGCGGTTATTACCCGTTTCTGTCGTGGCTCAAGGGAGGCTATATCGATGGCGGGTTCTACGACTGGCGGGCGTCGCGCGTGGGCATCCTCGCGGGGCGCATAGTCACGCACTGGGGCGTATGGGGATACACCATGCGCATCGGCAGCGCGCGCGTGCGCGTGGCCGGCGTGGGGGCGGTAGCTACCGCCGGCGAGTTCCGCGGGCGCGGGCTCATGCAGCGCACGGCGAGCGTTGCCCTGGCCGCCATGGCGGATTACGGCTACGACCTGTCCATCCTTTTCGGCATAGACGGCTTTTACGGGCAGTTCGGCTACGTGCGCGCCTGGAGCGGCTGCGAATACAGCGTTAAATACGGCGATCTGCCGCAGGGCGGCTCCGCGCCCGCGCTGCGCAGGTGCGAGCCGCTGGCCATGCCGCAGCTTGTGCGTCTGTTCAACAGACACCACGCCCGCGCGACGGGAACGGCCGTGCGGCCCACCTATACCACAAGCGACCCGCGCAAGGGACGCGAGGGATTCATGTGGACCGACGGGGACGGCCGGCCTGTCGGTTATGTCGTCGTGTGCGATCGCGGCATCAGGCTCGACGTCGTCGAGGCCGTGGGCGCGCCGGCGCAGGTGCTGTGCGCCGTGCGGCGTCTGGCGCAGCGTTACGGCGCCGACGACGTGCGTTTCGAGACCCTGCCCTGGGACAGCCCGCTGGCGCGAACGCTGCGCATGGGCAACTGCACCGTAACCATCCATCATCGCCGCGACGGCGGCGCGATGGTGCGCTGCGTCGATCTGCCCCGCACCCTCGACAGGATGCGCGGCGAACTGACAGCGCGCCTGCGCGCTTCGCCGCTGGCGGGCTGGCACGGCCGGCTGCTCATAGACAACGGTCGCCAGCAGGCGGTGCTCGACGTCGGTTCCCGCGGGATATCGGTCGATGCCGCGAAACACGCCGGCGCGGTACCCCACGCGGTGCGCGGCGGCGACGCCGTGGCGCAGCTTGTCCTGGGTACGGACGATCCGCTGGAAACGGCGCGCTGCGCCCGGATGAGGCTCGCCGGCGACGCCCGCATGCTTCTGCCCGTGCTGTTTCCCGCGCAGCATCCGATGCTCCACGCCGCGGACCGTTTCTGAATCGTTGCGCCCGCCGGCGTTTTTCCGGACGGCGCGCGGCACGCCGTTCAACAGCCGTGCGGGGCGGGCGTATCGTGGCATGACCATGCGTGCGAATCCGATTGCGCTTGTGCTGGCAATGTGCGGGGCGGCGCTCGCCGCCGACAACTGGCCTCAGTTCCGCGGCGAGATGGGGCAGAACCGTTCAGCAGCGCGGGGGCTGCCGCTGGTCTTCGGCGAGAACCGCAACGTCGTATGGAAAACCCCCATTCACGACCGGGGCTGGTCGAGTCCGGTGATATGGGGCAATCAGATATGGCTCACCACCGCCACGCGCGACGGCAGGCAGCTGTACGCCTTATGCGTTGACCGCGACACCGGACGGATCATTTTCGACCTGAAGCTTTTCGACGTGGCCAATCCGCAGTTCTGCCATCCTTTCAACAGCTATGCCTCTCCCACGCCGGCCATCGAGGAGGGGCGCGTGTACGTCACGTTCGGCTCGCCGGGCACGGCGTGTCTGGACACCGCCACCGGCAAGGTGCTCTGGCAGCGGACGGATTTCGTGTGCAACCATTTTCGCGGAGCAGGGTCCAGTCCGGTTCTTTTCGAGAATCTGCTGCTGATGCACTTCGACGGCAGCGATCTTCAGTACGTGGTGGCGCTGGATAAACAGACCGGTCGCACGGTGTGGAAGACCAACCGTTCCATCGACTTCCGCGATACGGGTCCCGACGGGCGTCCGCAGGCCGACGGCGATTTCCGCAAGGCATTTTCGACGCCCGTGGTGGCGACGGTGGGCGGGCGGCTGATGATGATCAGCCTCGGCTCCAAGGCATGTTACGGGTACGACGTGCGCAGCGGCGAGCAGCTGTGGCGCATCGAGAATCGCGCCTGCCATTCCGGCAGCCCCACCCCCGTGGTCGGCGAGGATGCGATTTACGTGTGCATGGGGCTTGCCCAGGGACAGTTGTGGGCGATACGGCCCGGCCGCGGACTGCTCGGCGACCAGCACGTGCTGTGGCGGATAACGCGCAACGTTCCCACGCGCAGCTCGCCGGTGCTGGCGGGCGATCTGCTGTTCATGGTTGACGACGGCGGCATAGCCACGTGCGTGGAGGCGAAAACCGGCGCGGAGGTCTGGCGACAGCGGCTTAAGGGCAACTATTCCGCATCGCCGCTGTATGCCGACGGCCGCATCTATTTCTGCAACGAACACGGGCACGTGACGGTCGTCGAGGCCGCCCGCGAGTTCCGCGTGCTGGCGGAAAACAAGTTCGACGACGGGTTCATGGCATCGCCGGCCGTGGCGGGCAAGGCGCTCTATCTGCGCAGCCGCACGCACCTGTACCGCATCGAGGAACCGCCATGAAATAACGCGGCGAGGCGCATCGGAACGCCCCGCCTGCGGGGAACGTTTATCGCGCTATTCGAATCCTCCGGCCCATATGGTGGCCCGCGGCGTGACGCCGTCGCTGACGGCCTTGCGGACGGCCGGGCTGTCCAATATGCGTTCCACCGCCGTGCCGGGGGCGATGCGCGGAAAAGCGAGGATTTCGTCGCCGATGACGCCCACCTGAAGGTCGATCACCGTCCGCGGCGAGCGGTTGGTCGCCGTGAGCACCACGCGCCCGTCGGGCAGCACGGTTGTGCGCACCTCGACGGCTTCGGCTATGGTCCATACTTTTTCCGGCGCCGCCGGAACGCGCGCCGGCTGCTCGACCGAAGGCGAAGGCTGAGGCTGCGGTTCCGGTTGCGGCTGCGCCTCGCGCGCGGGGCTTTTCGCCCAGGGGCTGGGGCTTTGCGGCCATTCGATTATCGTTCCCGGCGGAAGGGGCCGTGGCGGCTGGCGCGCAGGAGCGGGTGCCGGCGATGGCGCCGGACGGAAAACCGCCCACAACACGAACAGCAACACCAGCGCGCCCATGCCCGCGACGGCAATGACCTCGGCCGATGGTCCGCTGCGCGCCGGGGGGCGCCGTCCGTACGGGCTGAACACCACCGGAGGCGTCGCGTACACGGGCGGCTCGGTCGGCCAGTCCTGTTCCTGCTGCTGCTCAGGGGGCGGCCATTGTGGAGGCCGATTGATCTGCGGAGGCTGCTGCTGCCACGGATCCGACATGACCCACCTTCCTTTCGCCCGCGCGGGGCCCGCGGAAGGCTGTTGCTGATGCGCGCGGCCGACGCCGCGCCGTCCCCAATATCATACGCGCGCAGGTGCGATATGTTTCCCCAGCGCCCGGAACGACCGGCTCCGGAGGCGCCATCCAGCTTGGCGCTGGGCGCACCTCGCGGCCGCAAGTGTCAGTATTGCCTGAAATAACGCTCGATATCCTCGACCGGCCGCCGCGGTATCCAGTAACTGGAGGCCTTGCGGTCGAAGCGCCGTCCAAGCGCGTCGCGACCGATAGCGCGCATTGTCAGCCCGATCGGCGTCATGATGCCGTAATACACCAGCGCCAGCAGCACCACCGACACCAGCGCCCCCAGCGGCGCGGCCGCATACGACAGCGCCACAAACGCGCCACGCGCAAGCCGCGGACGAACAAGCCCCACAACGGCGAACAGCGCCCCGGCCGCCCACACCGCCCACGCCCACGCCGGCGCGCGCACCCTGAACCACAACACCGCCCCGGCCGCCGCGCACAGTGCCGGCACGCCCACGCCGGCGAATACGCGCAACTGGCCCGCCGAAGGGTTGCGGTTGATCTCGATGAGGCTCATGCGCCTTGCTCTCCGTCCTTCCCGCCGTCGTTCCTGTCGCTTCACACCCGCCCGCCGCTGGGCGAGGGATCAGTCAAGCTGCCGTGCGGCCAGGTACCGGTCTATCTCATGGCGCGGCGCGTCGGGCTGTTCGCTCTTGAGCAGCACATGGTTTTCCATGACCAGCACGTCCATGTCGGTGGCCATGAAGCAGCGCCAGGCATCCTGCGGCGTGCACACTATAGGCTCGCCGCGCACGTTGAAGCTGGTGTTTATGATCACGGGGCAGCCGGTGCGGCGCTCGAAGCACCTCAACATCCGGTAGAAGCGCCCGTGGCGTTTTTCGTCAACGGTCTGTATGCGCGCCGAGAAATCGACATGTGTGACGGCCGGCACCTCCGAGCGGGATATTTTCAGTTTTTCCAGCCCCGAGGCGCGCGCGGCGTCGCCGTCCAGCGGCAGTCGTCTGCCCGCCGCCACCGGCGCCACCAGCAGCATGTAGGGGCTTTCCTGACCGGCGGGCATGTCGAAATAGTCGCTGACGCGTTCCTGAAGCACCGCCGGGGCGAAAGGCCGGAACGATTCCCGGAACTTTATCTTCAGGTTCATGCGCGACTGCATGTCGCTTCTGCGCGCGTCGCCCAGGATGCTGCGCGCGCCCAGCGCCCGCGGCCCGAACTCCATGCGTCCCTGGAACCAGCCGACGACGCTGCCGGCGGCAATGCGCTCGGCCACGAACTCGCACAGCGCCGCCTCGTCCTCGAAATGGTGCCAGCGCGCGCCCGCCGAAACGAGAAACTCCCGTATCTGCGCGTCGGTAAACGCCGGACCCAGCAGCGAGCCGTTCTGCGCGTCGATGTGCCCGGGCGTGCGCTTGTTGCCCAGCAGCTGATGCCATATGAAAAGAGCCACGCCCAGCGCCCCTCCAGCGTCGCCGGCGGCGGGCTGGATCCAGATGCGCTCGAACGGCCCCTCGCGGAGTATGCGCCCGTTGCCCACGCAGTTGAGCGCCACGCCGCCCGCCAGACACAGATTGCGCATGCCCGTGCGCGCGTGCACATGGCGCGCCATGCGCAGCATGATCTCCTCGGTAACTTTCTGTATCGACGCGGCGATGTCCATCTCGCGCTGCGTAAGCGGGCTTTCGGGCGCCCGCGCCGGCCCGCCGAATGCACGCTCGAAGCGGCGCGATGTCATGGTCAGTCCCTGGCAATAGTTGAACCATGACATGTCCATGCGGAACGAGCCGTCCTCCCTGAGATCGAGCATTTCGCGCAGGATAAGGTCGGCATAGCGCGGCTCGCCGTACGGGGCAAGCCCCATGAGCTTGTATTCGCCGCTGTTGACCCTGAACCCGCAGAACCCCGTGAATGCCGAATACAGCAGCCCCAGGGAATGGGGAAACCGCATGACGTGCGACAGATCGATGCGGTTGCCGCGCCCCGTGCCGAAACTCGCCGTGTCCCATTCGCCCACGCCGTCGATGGTGAGTATGGCCGCCTCCTCGAAAGGCGAGGGGAAAAAGGCGCTGGCCGCGTGCGATTCGTGATGCTCGGTGAAGACTATGCGCCTGCGGTACGCCCCGCCGAGACGGCGCCTTATCTGCCGCGGCAGATGCAGTTTGGTTTTCAGCCACGCCGGCATGGCCGTCAGAAACGAGCGGAATCCCACCGGGGCATACGCCAGGTAGGTTTCCAGCAGCCGGTCGAACTTCAGCAGGGGTTTGTCATAGAACCCCACATAGTCGATGTCCTCCGGGCGCATGTTCGCCTGGTCGAGACAATAGCCGATGGCCTGCGCCGGAAAGCCCGCGTCGTGCTTGACGCGCGTGAAGCGTTCCTCCTGTGCGGCGGCGACTATCCGTCCGTCGATGACCAGCGCCGCCGCCGAATCATGGTAGTAGGCCGATATGCCCAGTATCGCCGTCATGGAGCTGTCGATACGGTGCGCCCCGACATGCCGCCAGCCGCCCGCAGCGCCCGGCGGTGGGCGCCTGTGATGATATCACAGGCCCGCTCCCGCGCCCGACGCATCTTTCTAACCGATGGTCTCCACGCGGATAACGGTATTGGTGTAGATGCACAGTTCGCCGGCTATCCGCAGAGCGGTCTCGACGATGCGTCCGGCGGGCATATCCGTATGCGCCAGCAGCGCCCGCGCGGCAGCCACGGCATATGGCCCGCCGGAGCCGATGCCGATTATGCCGTCGCCGGGTTCGATCACGTCCCCGGCCCCGCTGACGATCAGCGACGTGGTGGCGTCGGCCACGGCCAGCATCGCCTCCAGCCGGCGCAGCACGCGGTCGGTGCGCCAGTCCTTGGCCAGTTCTATCACCGCGCGCCGCGTGTTGTCGGGAAACTCGTTCAGCTTCTTCTCGAATCTTTCCAGCAGGGCGAAGGCGTCGGCGGCCGACCCCGCAAAACCCACCAGCACGCGGTCGTTGCCCATGCGGCGGATCTTCACGGCGTCGTGCTTGGCGACCGTCGTGCCCAGGGTAACCTGCCCGTCGCCACCGACGGCCACCTGCCCGCCGCGCCGGACGCTGAGAATGGTTGTGCTTATGGCCCGCTGTGCCGCCATCGTTTACCCTTCATCGCCGCGCGTGCAATATCATGCAGCGCCGCAGATCGATGGTATCCTGCCGCGGCGGCGGCGACAACGCGCGGCACATGCCGTCCCGGGCAATGCTTCTGGCGGCGATCATCCTCACCTCGACGACCGGCCTGCTGCTGGCCGGCGCGCTGGCGCTGTGTGCACTCGGCGCGGCGCGCCGGCGGCGCGTGCGCGCCCCGGCCGCAGCCCTGGCGCTGGCCGGCGCGGGCCTGGCCGCCCTGACGCTGGCCGCCGGCGGACCGGTGCTCACGCGCAGCACCCGGCAGGAAGTGCTGGCGATGGTCGATCTTTCCGCCAGCACGCGCGGAGCCGCATACAGGTCTGTGGCGTGGCTCAACCGCCGGATCGCCCAGCTCGCCGGCGGCGTGCCGGTTCGCGTGGTGTATTTCGCCCAGGCGATTCATACGGATGTCTCCGCAGGCAGCGTCCTTGCCGACCTGCCCGGCGACCGCACTGTTTTCAAACCCCCGCCCGTCGTCGCCATTCTATTGTTCAGCGACGGGCGCTTCGAATTGCCAGCGCACGCCCCGCCGACGTACGCGGTCGTTGACCCGATGCTTCAGTCGCCCGCCGACGGCGCCGTGCGCCGGCTGGAACTGCGCGGCGACCATCTGGCGGTCGCCGTCGGCAACGGCGGCGACGCGCCGCGCGTCCTGCGCGTTCTGACCGGCGGCAAGCCCGCAACCCGCCCCGTCGAACCCGGCGAGTTCGTCCTCGCCGTGGCGGCTCCGGCGGCCGGCGCAGCCAGCGTCACGGCGGCGCTGCTCGGCGATGACCGCTGGCCCGAAAACGACGTCCTGACGCTGCGCCTGCCGGCGCCGCCGACAGCGCGGCGATGGTGGGTGGGAGGCGCGGCGCCGCCGGGCTTCGCGGGAATTGCTCCGGCGGCCCTCAGCACCGACGGAGGCGATTATCCCGGCGTGTCAATAATCGTCCTCGACAACGTTCCGGCAACCGCCCTGAGCGACATCCAGCAGCAGCGCCTGGCGCAATACGTGCGCGACCTGGGAGGAGCGCTGGTGATACTCGGCGGAGACAGCGCCTTTGCCGCCGGCCGGTACGTCGGGCGCTGGCTCGACGCGCTGTCGCCGCTGGCAAGTTCGCCCCCGAACCCGACGGTGCACTGGATTCTTCTGGCCGACAGCAGCGGCTCGATGGCGGCCGGTCCGCCCGGAGAAACCCGCTGGGACATGGTGCGGGCGGCGATACTGCGCCTGCTGCCGCTGCTTCCCCCCGAAGACCCCGTCACCGTGGGCAGCTACTCCGAGAATCTCATATGGTGGTCGCGCGGCCGCAGCGCGCGCGAAACCTCCGCCATGCGTCTGCCGCCCCCCGAAGTGCAACCCGCCGGCCCCACGAATCTCGAACCTGCGCTGCTGGAGATCATCAGCCAGACCGACGGCGCCATGCCCACCGAACTTTTGATACTTTCGGACGCCGATGCCGACATTCTCGACCCCGACCGGCTGGAGGCCGGTCTGCGCCAGCGCAGAATCCGGCTGCACCTTCTGGACACCTACGGCCGGGGACGCGGCATAGCGCACATGCGGCGGCTGGCGCGCGCCACCGGCGGCCAGGTCATGCAGGAACTCGACCCGCGCAACTGGATCGCCGCGGCGCAGAAACTGCTTCTGGCTGCCGCTCCCGATCATCTGGCCCGCACGCCCGTCGAGATAACTTTCGCCGACGACCTTAAGGGCCTGCCGCCCTGCACCGCCGCACTGTGGAACCGCACATGGCTGAAGAAGACGGCCGTGCTGCTTGCACAAGCGCGCGGCGCGGGCGCACAGGCGCCCATGGCGGCGCGCTGGCAGGCCGGCGCGGGACAGGTTCTGGCAGCGGCCTTCCGGCCCGGCGACCAGCACGTCGAGGCGATGGTGCGGCTGGTGGAGCGCCCGGCGCGCGATCCGCGCTTTGCGGTATCGTGGCACGCCGGCCCGATGCTCCGCGTCGTCATAGACGCCATCGACGGAGAACGGTATCTCAACGGCCAGGCTCTGACGCTGGCGCTGTGGGACCAGTCGCAAAGCGCCGCGGCGGCCGCGCGCCATTCCATCCCGCAGACGGCGCCCGGGAGATATGAACTCAGCATTGACGCGCCGCGGCGCCCGGCGTTCGCCGCCGTTTATCACGACGGGCGCGTGGTGGAACAGTTCGCCGTCGCCGGCCGCTACGCGCCGGAATTCGACGCCGTGGGCAACGACCTCGAGGCCATGCGCGAGCTGGCCCGGCGCACGGGAGGCGCCGTCATCCCGCCGGCGCAGACCGCGCCGATACGCTTCAGCTTCCCGCACGTGCGCACGCCGCTGGCGCCGCTGCTGGCGGCGCTGGGGGCCGCGCTGGTGATCGCCGGACTGCTGTGGTGGCGGCTGCGCTGAGCGCTATTGCGCGTGCTCCGCCCGAGGGTTGCGCCGCGGCGCTATGCCTCTGCCGGCGCCGGGCGCAGGGTGATATGGATGATCTCCGCCGGCGCCCACGTCCGCAGGGGCATCCAGTTGCCCACGCCGTTGGAGACCACCAGGCACGAACGGCCGTTGCGATACACGCCCGACCAGTACTTGAACATCAGCGGCCCGGCGCCGAAGTTGTTTCCGAGCATTATCTGACCGCCGTGCGTGTGGCCGGACAGCGTCAGCGGCAGCCCCGCCGCCGCGGCCGCATCGAAGGCGTGCGGATGGTGGGCAAGGAGTATGTGGAACGCCCCGGCCGCGCGGCGCGGCAGAAGTTCGGCCATGTTGGCGGCGATGGCCGCCCCGCCGGCGCCGCCCATCCCCCAGCGCAGGCCCATCACCTGCACCGGACGACCGCCGATGTTCAGCCGCTGCGTGGAGTTGACCAGCAGTTGATATCCGGCGGACGCCACCGCGCGCCGGAACATCGCGGGGCTGTCCACCAGATCGTGGTTGCCCTCGCAGATGAACACGCCATAGCGGCTGCGCAAGTGCCCGAGCATTTCCAGCACCGGCGGCAGATGGCGCAGCTGCACATCCACCAGATCGCCGACCACGGCAACGATGTCCGCGCGCATGTCGTTGACGACGCGCGCGATGTCGTCGAGTTTGGCGGGCTGCGTGAAGCGCCCCGAATGAATGTCGGCGATGTGGGCTATGGTCAGCCCGTTCAGTTCGGCCGGCAGCGCGGGCAGCGCCAGCTCCATGCGCCTGACGCGGAAGCGCGTGGCCTGCGCCGAGCCGGCGACGGCGCCGGCCCCGGCCAGCAGGGGCGGCATAATGGCGGCCGCGGTCCACAGAACGCCGCGGCGCGTGGGGCGCAGGTCGCCGGCCTGACAACAGCCGCCATCGGCGCGCGGTGCGGGCGGGTCTTCAGCCGTCGCCCAACCGGCTTTTCGCATCGCCCCCAGCGCCCACGCCAGCACCTGCGCGCCGCCCGCGCACAGCGCCGCCGCCGGCAGCACCATCAGATGCCAGATATAAACTGCCGCGGCGCCCACCACCCCCAGGATGTCGGGAATGCCCCGCCGCTGCCCCGCCAGCACCACCAGTCCGACCGCCTGAAAGATAATGAACACGCGGACGGCGGCGCGCAATATGCCAGCCCGGCCATGCCGGCGCAGTTGCCTCTCCACAACGCACCACCACAGCACGTCCAGCACCAGAAGACAGGCTACAACCGTCAGAAACCGCATCAACAGGAGTATAGAGACCCGCGGCCGGCCAGTCGCGGCAACCGCTTCTCCGGCGCGCCGTTCGTCCATAGAATCTGGCCATGGCAAAACTTGCCTTTTCGACCAACGCGTTCAAGAAGAACACGCTGGAGGAGGCCGTCGAGACCATCGCCGCCGTTGGCTATGCCGGTGTGGAGATCATGGCCGACGTGCCCCACGCGTATCCTCAGGACATGCGCCCGCAGCGGCTGACGCAGCTGAAACAGCGCCTCGAGGAACTGGGGCTTGCCGTCAGCAACATAAACGCCTTCACGCTTTTCGCCTGCGGCGACACGTATCATCCCACGTGGATAGAGGCCGACCCCGCCCGGCGCAACCGCCGCATCGAACACACGCTGCGCTGCATCGGGCTGGCGTCGCGGCTGTCTTCGCCCACCGTCAGCATCCAGCCGGGCGGGCCGATGATCGGCACCGGCCTGAGCCGCCGCCAGGCCGGCGACCTGTTTGCCGAAGGATTGCGCGCCGTTCTGCCGACGGCGCGCGAATCTCAGGTGGTGCTGGCGATAGAGCCCGAGCCGGGGCTGTTCATCGAGAGCGCTACGGAATACGCGGAGTTCAAGCGCCAGTATTTTCCCGATGAGCCGGCGGTGAAGATGAACTGCGATCTGGGGCATCTGTATTGCGTCGGCGAAGACCCCGCCGCCGTCATACGCGCCATGCCCGGCGAAATAGCGCATGTGCACCTGGAGGACATCGCCGCCAGCCGCGTGCATCAGCATCTGCCTCCCGGACGGGGCGCGATGGATTTTGCCGCGATTTTCGCCGCCCTGCGCCAGACGCGCTACAGCGGCTGGGTCACGGTGGAGCTTTATCCCTACGAAGCGAGCGCCGCCGAGGTGGCGCGCTCGGCGTTCGAGTATCTTCAGCGCTTCGTCGAGAACAGCGCCGCCGGGAGCGGCGCGCTGTGAGCAGGAAAGACCCCAGACCATGGATTTCTTCGAGTACCGCAACGGCGAACTGTACTGCGAGGACGTGCCCGCCCGGCGCATAGCGGCCGAAACGGGCACTCCCGTGTATGTGTATTCCACGGCCACGCTGCTGCACCATTACCGCCAGATAGCCGGGGCCTTCGCGCCGCTGGCGCCGACCATCTGCTACTCGGTGAAGAGCCTCGGCAATATACACATCTGCCGGCTGCTGGCGCGCGAGGGCTGCGGTTTCGACGTCACCAGCGGCGGCGAGCTGTACCGCGCGCTTCAGGCCGGCGGCGACCCCCGCAGGATAATCTACGCCGGCGTCGGCAAGACCGATGCCGAGATCCTCGCCGCGCTGGCGGCGGGCATCGCCGCCTTCAACATCGAAAGCGAAGAGGAGATCGAGAACATCGACCGCCTGGCGCAGTCGGCCGGCTGCGCCGCCGTCGGCGCGCTGCGCGTGAATCCCGATGTCGATCCCGCCACGCACCACTACACCGCCACCGGCAGAAAGCAGACCAAGTTCGGGGTGGACATCGACCGCGCCGAGGAGGTGTTCGAGAAGTACCGTTCGCTGAAGCATCTGCGCCTCGCCGGCATCCACATCCATATCGGCTCGCCCGTTTACAGCACGCAGCCGTACATCGACGCCGTGCGCAAAGTCACGGCCCTCATCGACCGGTTGACCGCGCGCGGACATCGCATCGAATGGTTCGATCTGGGCGGGGGGTTCGCGGCGGCGTATGAACGCCCCGAACAGGCCTTCCCCGTGGATGAATACGCCCGGGCGATAATCCCCCTGCTCGCCGGCAGGCCCTACCGCATAGCTCTGGAGCCCGGACGATACATATCCGGCAACGCCGGCATACTTCTGACGCGCGTGCTCTACCGCAAGGAGAGCGGCGACCGGCGCTTCGTCATCGTGGATGCCGCGATGAACGACCTGATCCGTCCGGCGCTGTATGACGCATACCACTTCATCTGGCCGGTTGCGCCCGACCCCGCCAACGTTCCCGCGCGGCGCGACCGCGACCTGGCACCCGTCGGAGGCGAGGTCGTGGACGTGGTCGGTCCGGTATGCGAGAGCGGAGATTTCCTCGCCCGGCAGCGCCCGCTGCCATCCGTGCGCCGCGGCGACCTTCTGGCCGTCTTCACCGCCGGCGCCTACGGATTTTCCATGAGCAGCAACTACAACAACCGCCCGCGCGCACCGGAGGTGCTGGTGGACGGGCGGCGCTGGCGCATCATCCGCAGGCGGGAAACCTACGAGGATCTGGTGGCGCCGGAACGATAGCCCGCTGGCGCCGGCATGCCGCGCCCGTGCGGGGGCGGCGCCCGTCAGTCGGGGCTGACCTCGCGCAGCTTGCGGCGCAAAGCTTGCGCGCGCCGTTGGGCAGCGCGGTCCAGCCACGCCGCCAGCTCGTCGCCGCGGGCGGGATCAAGCAGCTGTTCCAGTTCCGCCAGCGAGGCTTTCAGGCGGCCTATCGCCGCCAGCACGTTGTCGCGGTTGTCCAGCAGTATGTCGCGCCACAGCCGTCCGTCGCCGCCCGCGATGCGCGTGGCGTCCAGAAATCCCTTGCCGGCGAGTTTCATGCCCTCCTCGCTCTGCATGGCCACCAGCGCCGCCGCCACCGCGTGCGGCAGATGGCTTATGTCGGCCAGCAGCATGTCGTGCTCCACGGGACTGAGCCGGCACACCCTCATGCCCAGCGTCCGCCAGAAGCGCTCGACGGTGCGCAGGGCGCGGGCGTCGGTGCGGCCGTCGGGAGTGGTTATGCACAGGGCGTTCTCGAACAGATCGGTCCGGGCGAAGTCGATGCCGCGCTTCTCGCTGCCGGCCACGGGATGGCTGCCCACGAAATGAACGCCGGCGGGCAGAAGCCGCCCGGCCAGTTCCACCACCGACCTTTTGGTGCTGCCCACGTCGGTGACGATGGTTCCCGGGGCAAGGTGCGGCGACATCTCCCGCAGCACCGTCTCGAAGACGCCCACCGGCGTGCACAGCACGACCAGCGACGCGCCCGCGACGGCCTGCTGCGGCGCCGGCGCTATGCGGTCTATGGCGCCGATGGCCCGCGCGCGGACGAGCGTCGAACGCCGATGTCCCCAGCCGACGACCTCGCAGCCGGCGAGGCGCGACTTGGCCGCCAGACCCACCGACCCGCCGAGCAGCCCCACTCCGATGATACAGATGCGCTGCGGGGTCATGGGCGGAAGACTACCGCCGGCGCCGTGTCCGGTAAAGCGCGGGCAACGCGCGTGAAACGCCGGAGAAATCTGCTAGTATTGCCTTCAGAAAGGACAGGGCAATGTCAAAACGTCAGACATCATCCATCAGCCGTCGTGGTTTTCTCCAGGGATCGGCCGCCGTTACCGCGGCCATTGCGGCCACCAGCGCCTTCACGCCTCCGGCCGTCCATGCCGCCGGCAGCGACGCCATCAGGGTGGGGCTGGTCGGCTGCGGCGGACGCGGCCGCGGAGCCGTGGCCAACGTTGTCGAGGCGGCCAAGAACGTGAAGGTCGTCGCTCTGGCCGACCTGTTCCAGGACGCCATCGACGAAACGCTCCGCATCTGGGAGGACCGTCCGAAGGACATTTTCGACATACCGCGCGACCGCTGCTTCGTGGGATGGGATGCCTACAAGCGGCTTCTCGAGACCGACGTCAACTACGTCATCCTCGCCACGCCGCCGGGCTTCCGGCCCATGATGATCCAGGCGGCCGTGGACGCCGGTAAACACATCTTCGCCGAAAAGCCCGTGGCCGTCGATCCCACCGGCGTGCGCGCCGTCATCGCCGCCGCCGAACTGGCCGAAAAGAAAAATCTCGGCATCGTCGTCGGCACCCAGCGCCGGCATCAGGCCAGCTACATCGAAACCATCAAGCGCCTCAAGGACGGCGCCATCGGACGCATCATCTCCGGCCAGGTGTACTGGATACAGGGCGGCGCGTGGATGAAACCGCGCAAACCCGAATGGTCGGACATGGAATGGCAACTGCGCAACTGGCCCTACTTCTGCTGGCTGTCCGGCGACCACATCGTCGAACAGCACATGCATATGCACGACGTGGCCAACTGGGTGCTGGGCGGTCCGCCGCGCCTGTGCATCGGCATGGGCGGACGCCAGGTGCGCACGGACCCGGCCTACGGACACGTCTATGACCACTTCGCCGTGGATTACGAGTATCCCAACGGCGTGCACGTGCTGAGCATGTGCCGGCAGATCGACAACACATATGGCCGACAGGGCGAACTGTTCCAGGGCCAGAAGGGCTCCGCCTATCCCTCGGGCAGGATCATGGTCGATGGCGAGGAGCCCTGGAGCTACGAAGGCCCGCGCGACAACCCCTACGTCGTCGAACACGCCGACCTCATAAACAGCATCCGCGCCGGCAAGCCCATCAACGAGGGCAAACAGGGCGCGGAAAGCACGCTGACGGCCATCATGGGGCGCATGTCGGCGTACACCGGAAAACTCGTCACCTGGCGCCAGGCGATGGAATCCAAACTCGACCTGATGCCCAGGAAACTGGAGTTCGGGCCGCTGCCCACGCCGCCCGTGGCCATGCCCGGCATCGACCCGCTGATCTGATCCGACGACCGGCCTCCGCTCCGCACCGCCGGCGCGTTCTTTTCCCGGCCGCGCCGGTCTGTTAAACTGCGCGCGGCGCCCGCCGGGCGCATGCATCGGATGGCTCTGAACAGCGAATACCAGGTTCTGGCCCGCCGGTACCGTCCGCAGACCTTCGACGAGGTGGTCGGACAGGACCACGTCGCGCGCACGCTGAAGAAGGCCATACAGTCGGGCCGCCTCGCCCATGCCTGGCTGTTCACCGGCACCCGCGGCACGGGCAAGACGAGCATGGCCCGCATCCTCGCCAAAGCGCTCAACTGCCACGCGGCGCAGGCGCCCACCGCCAGCCCGTGTCTGAAGTGCGATTCGTGCCAGGCCATCGCCCGCGGCGACGACATCGACGTCGTCGAGATCGACGCCGCCTCCAACACCCAGGTGGACAAGACGCGCCAGGTGGTCCTGGAAGACGCTCAGTACCGCCCCGCCCGCAGCCGCTTCAAGGTGTACATCATCGACGAAGTGCACATGCTCTCCAAGGCGTCCTTCAACGCTCTGCTGAAGACGCTGGAAGAGCCGCCGCCGCACGTGAAGTTCATCCTCGCCACCACCGAGCCCGAGAAGGTGCTGCCGACGATCCTCTCGCGCTGCCAGCGCTACGACTTCCGCAATATCGGCACGCGCGAGATCGCCGCTTTCCTTCAACGCGTCTGCGAGCAGGAGCACGTCGCCGCCGATGAATCGGCGCTTCAGATCGTCGCCCGCTTCGCCGCCGGTTCCATCCGCGACGGACTGTCGCTGCTGGAAAGGCTGCTGTCGGCCGGCGAACAGCGCCTCTCCGCGGAAGTGGTGGAAAACCTGCTGGGATTGCCGCACGCCCAGGCGGTCTTCGATCTGGCCGGCGCCATCGGCGAAGGGCGCGTCCGCGACGCGCTGCTGGCCGTCAACAATCTCGTTGCCGCCGGCCTGGCTGTCGATACCCTGCTGGCATCGCTCGCCGAGCACCTGCGCAATCTGCTGATAATCCGCACCTGCGGAGCCGATTCGCCGCTGGTGGAGCCCGCCGCGGTCCCCGTTGAGCAGCTCAACGCCCAGGCCGCCCGCTTCGACCCCGCAGTCCTCTGCCAGGATATCGCCATCCTCGAGGAACTGCGCCGGCAGTTGCGCCAGACGCAGTCCGGGCGCGCCCTGCTCGATGCCGCCATCGTGCGCCTCAGCATGGCGGAACAGTTCGCCTCCGCCGCCGAACTCCTCGAGCGGCTCGACGGGGGCGGCGAAAAAAAAAAGCCCGCTGAGACGCTGATGCCCGCTTACTCCCGCACCGCGCCGGCGCAAACGGCGCCTCCGCCGCCCGCCGCGCCATCCCGGCAGCCGGCGCCCCAGGCGTCTTCTCCGCAGGAGCCCTCCAACATCCGCCCCGTTCGCTACGACGATCTGTCGGAACTGTGGCGCGCCCTGCTCGAAGCCGTGCAGCAGCACAGCCACGCCACCCATGCGCTGCTGGCGGCCGGACGCCTGGCCGGCATAGACGACCACCAGGCCGTCATCCGCTACGAAAACAAGGACGGGCATCTGCCGCGAATGCTCAGCCGCAACGGCAAGCGCGAACTGGTCTGCGACGCCCTGTCGCGCATTCTCGGGCGCGCCATCGGCGTGAAGTTCGAGGTCGATCAGCCGCCCGACAGCCCAGCGCCTCCGCCGGCCGCCGATGCCCCGGCAACGGCGCAACCGCCGCCCGCGGCGCCCGCCGCGCCCGCCGAAGCGCCGTCTCCGGGCACGTCCGCCGCGACAGCACTTACGCCCCGCGAAAAAGAGCAGGTCGATTCGGACCCGCTCATCCAGGCTCTCATGGCCGAACTGGGCGCTGCCATAGTGAAAGTTTCCGAGGACAGGAGCAATGTTTGACGCGCTGAAGAACCTCGCCAACCTGCCGGAAATGCTCGCAAGACTCCGCGAGATGCGCCAGCAGATGGCCGCTCTTCAGGAGGAACTCGCCCGCCGTCAGGCCACCGCGGAAGCCGGCGGCGGTCTGGTTCAGGCCACCGTCAACGGCCGACTGGAACTCGTCAAACTGCGCATCGACCGGCAGCGCATCGATCCGGCCGACGTGGAGATGCTGGAGGATCTTATAGTCGCCGCCGTCGCCGCCGCCCAGAAGCGCGCCGCCCAGATGGTTCAGGACGAACTGCGCCGCAAGGCCCTCGAACACGGTCTGCCGCCTGACCTGACCGGGCTTGCCGGGTCCTGATGCCCCCCGCGCCGCCGGCCGGCCCGTGACCTAGCTCATGCCGGCGACGTCCCCGCCGACGCCGGCACCGGCTCCAGCCCCAGTTTCCGCCGCAGATACCGCCCCGTGTGGCTTTCGGGCACGCTGGCGACCTGTTCGGGCGTGCCCTCGGCAACCACGCGCCCGCCGCCCTCGCCGCCCTCCGGACCCAGATCTATTATCCAGTCGGCGCACTTGATCACGTCCAGATTGTGTTCGATGACCACGATCGTATTGCCCATGTCGGCCAGCCGGTTCAGCACATTCAGCAGATTCTGTATGTCGGCGAAATGCAGCCCCGTCGTCGGCTCGTCCAGCACGTAGAGCGTGTGGCCCGTGGCGGTCTTGCCCAGTTCGGCGGCGAGTTTCACGCGCTGCGCCTCGCCGCCCGACAGCTGCGTGCTGGGCTGCCCCAGCTCGATGTATCCCAGCCCCACATCGTTGAGGCATTTGAGCATCTGCCGGATGCGCGGGAAGTTTTCGAAAAACGCCAGCGCCTCCTCCACGGTCATGTCCAGCACGTCGGCGATGTTCTTCCCGCGATAGCGCACCTCCAGCGTTTCGGCGTTGTAGCGGCGCCCGTGGCATACCTCGCAATCGACATACACATCGGGCAGAAAATGCATCTCGATGCACTTGGTTCCCTGTCCCTGGCATGCCTCGCAGCGCCCGCCCTTCACGTTGAAACTGAACCGGCCCGGCGTGTATCCGCGCAGACGGGCCTCGCGCGTCCGCGCGAACACCTGACGGATCTCGTCCAGCACGCCCGTGTATGTGGCCGGATTGCTCCGCGGCGTCCGCCCGATGGGGCTCTGATCGATCTCTATCACCTTGTCTATGTTGCCCGCGCCCACCAGCTGCCGGTGCGCGCCGGCGCGCAGGCGCGAACCGTACAGCCGGCGCCGCAACGCCGGCAACAGCGTCTGATTAACCAGCGTCGATTTGCCCGACCCGGAAACCCCCGTAACGCACACGATGCCCCCCAGCGGTATGCGCACGTCGATGTCCTTGAGATTGTTCTCGCGGCACCCGCGCAACTCCACGGCGGCGTTCGACGGGTCCAGCCGCCGCCGCTGCTGCGGCAGCGGTATCTCGCATTCGCCGGTGATGTATTTGACCGTGATGCTCTGACGGTTCTCCAGCACCTGCGGCATGGGCCCCGCGCACACCACGCGCCCGCCGTGCGCCCCGGCCCCCGGGCCGATGTCTATGAGCCAGTCGGCCGCCCGTATGCATTCCTCGTCGTGCTCCACGATGATCACCGTGTTGCCGATGTCCGTCAGACGGCGCAGCGTCCGGATCAGTCGCTGGTTGTCGCGCTGGTGCAGTCCGATGGTCGGCTCATCCAGCACGTAGCACACCCCCACCAGCCCGCTGCCCACCTGCGTCGCCAGACGTATGCGCTGCGCCTCCCCGCCCGACAGCGTGCTGGTGCGCCTTCCCAGCGTCAGATATCCCAGCCCCGTGTCGGCCATGAAGCCCAGACGATTCAGTATCTCGCGCACCACCGGCTCGGCCACCTTCGCCTTCTCCGCCGACAGACGCAGACTGCCGAAAAACGTTATCGCCTGGTCCACCGTCAGGTTCGTCACGTCGTGAATGCTTAAGCCCGCCGGCGCTCCCGACAGCCCCGCCGCCATGCCCGATTCCGCGCGCAGCAGCACGGCCAGCGCTTCGCGGCGCAGGCGTTTGCCGCCGCAGGCGCGGCAGGGCTGTTCCGACATGTATTGCGCCAGCCGCCCCTTGAGCCATTCGCTTTCGGTGTTCTCGAAACGCCGCTTGAGGTTGGGCACGATCCCTTCCCAGAAGGCGCCCGTGCCCAGGTCCCCCTTGCGCTCGGTTCCGTACATCAGCACGTCGCGCACTTTCCTGGGAATCTCGCGCCAGGGCGTGGCCGGCGATATGCCGAACTCCTCGCAGAAGTCGCGCAGCGCCCGCGCGTACCAGATGTTCATCCGTTTGCCGTGGCCGCGCCACGCCTCCACCGCCCCGTTCTCCAGCGACAGCGATTCGTCGGGCACGATCAGTTCCGGATCGAACTCCAGCATCGTCCCCAGTCCGTGGCATTCCGGACATGCGCCGTGGGGCGAGTTGAAACTGAAGATGCGCGGCTCCAGCTCTCCCAGCGATACGTGCGGATGTTCGGGACAAGCGAACTTCTCGCTGAAAATGCGGTCCGTCCACGCGCCGCCGTCCTCCTGGCTCGACAGCAGCACCAGCCCCCCCGACAACCGGCACGCCGTCTCCACCGAATCGGCCAGGCGCGAACGTATCTCCGGCTTCAGAACGAGCCTGTCCACCACCGCCTCTATGGTGTGGTTCCGCGTCTTCTGAAGCGCCGGCAGCGCCGCGGCGGTCAGATCCACTATCTCCCCGTCGATGCGCGCCCGCACGTAGCCCTGTTTGCATATGCCCGCCAGCACCTCGCGGTGCTCGCCCTTCTGTCCGCGCACCAGCGGCGCCAGGATCATGATGCGCAGCCCCTGCGGCAGCGCCATTATCGCATCGACGATCTGCGTGGCCGACTGGCTGCGTATCTCGCGCCCGCATTCCCAGCAGTGCGGCGTGCCCGCCCGCGCGAAAAGCACCCGCAGATAGTCGTATATCTCGGTCGTCGTCGCCACTATCGAGCGCGGATTGCTGCTGGCCGACCGCTGCTCTATGGCTATCGTCGGCGGCAGCCCTTCTATCTCGTCAACATCGGGCTTCTGAAGCTGCTCCAGAAACTGCCGGGCATACGCCGACAGCGATTCGACATACTTCCGCTGCCCCTCGGCGTATATCGTGTCGAACGCCAGGCTCGATTTGCCGCTGCCCGACAGCCCCGTGATCACCACCAGCCGGTCGCGCGGAATGTCTATGTCGATATTCTTGAGATTGTGCTCCCGCGCGCCGCGGATGCGGATGCACTTCACGCTCGTCGCAGCATCTTCCATGGCCTGGCGCCGGCGCCCGTCGCTGGCCCGGCGAAACCCTTTATTCTACCCGCCGCGCCCTTAAGAGGGACATTCCTGCTTCCTTCGCCGCACGCGGGCACGCGGGCGGAGGGTCTGGATTCCCGCTTGCGCGGGAATGACCAGGGGAGGCGGCAGTGACGGTGGGACCGATGCGCACGCGAGGGAGCGACGGCGTCCCGCCAAAACGGGTAATCGCGTCCACGGAAAAACCGGCCTCCGGCCCGGCGACGGTCCCGCCTCCCGCAGCCATCCCGCACCGTCGCGCCGCCGGGCTTGCCGCATGAAGCCCGGTTTCTTACGATTGCCTGCACAAGCGCCCGGCCGCCGCCCGACTGCTCCGGTTCGCTGACACGCGCGGCGGCCCCCGGGGCATCAACATAAAGGAAGGTTCATCATGGCGATGCGGATTCTCGTGGCCGACGAACTTGCCGAGGAAGGTCTCGATTTTCTCAAGCAGAGCGGAATCGAGTTCGACGTAAAGGTGGGTCTGAAGGAGGACGCGCTGGCGGCCATCGTCGGCCAATATGACGGACTGATCGTGCGTTCGGGCGCCAAGGTTACGGCGCGCGTGCTGGAAAACCCCGGGCGCCTCAAGGCCATCGCCCGCGCCGGCGTCGGCGTTGACAACATCCACCTCCCCTCGGCCACCGCCAGAGGCATCCTTGTGATGAACACTGCCGCGGCATCCACGCTCTCCACCGCCGAACATGCCCTGGCGCTTCTGCTGGCCCTGGCGCGAAAAATACCCGCCGCCGACGCCCACGTCCGCAGCGCGCCGCCCAAGTGGAGCAAGAGCAACTTCGAGGGAACACAACTGGCCGGCAAAACTCTGGGCGTCGTCGGCCTCGGACGCATCGGCACCACCGTCGCCGCCCGGGCGCTGGCCATGGAGATGAAGGTGCTGGGTTACGACCCGCTCATAACCCAGCCGGCCGTGCTCGACGGGCGCGTCCGGCTCATCCGCGATTTCGACGAATTCCTCAGCCAGCTCGACATCATCACCTTCCACGTGCCCCTCACCCCGGACACGCGCCACCTGCTCAACCGCGACCGCCTGTTCAACAAGTGCAAACCCCATCTGCTTGTCGTGAACGACGCCCGCGGCGAGGTCATCGACGAATACGCGCTGGCCGAGGCTCTGGCCGCCGGACGCATCGCCGGCGCGGCCCTGGACGTCTTCGCCAAGGAACCCCCGCCGCCCGATCATCCGCTGCTGAAACTGCCCAACGTCGTTCTCACTCCCCACCTCGGCGCCAGCACCGAGGAAGCCCAGACGGCCGTATCCGTCGAGGCCTGCCGCGCCGTCGTCGCTTATCTGACCCGCGGCGAGATACGCGGCGCCGTTAACGCCGGCGACATCCGCCTCGACCTGCCCCCCGACGAAGCCCCGTTCGCAGACCTCGCCCGCCGCATCGGCGCGCTGCTGGCGGCGCTGTGCGAGGGCGGCTACAAGACCATCACCATCCGCGCCAGCGGCCAGCGGGCCCAGAAACTGCTTCCCACCCTCCAGCGCCTCGCCGCCGTCGAACTCCTCCGCCCCTACCTCGACATGCCCGTCAACGTCATCAACGTCGAGCACGTGGCCTCGCAACGCGGCATAGAACTGCTGGCAGTTCCCGAACCCGAGCCCCCGCAGGGCCTCGTCGGCGACATCGTCGGCGTGCGCGCCAGCTCGGCCAACGGCGAATCGCACCGCATCCTCGGCACCGTTTACGCCGACGGCCTGCCGCGCATACTCCGCATCGACAACTTCAACATGGACATGGTTCCCGAAGGCAACATGGTCATCATCATGAACCGCGACCAGCCCGGCGTGATCGGCATGGTCGGAACCACCTTCGGCAGCAGCCGCATCAACATCGCCGACATGGTCATCTCGCGCGAGTTCCTCAAGGACGGCTCGGCGGTCGCCATGATGCTCATCAAAACCGACAGTCCCCCCACCGACGAACTGCTCAACGGCCTGCGCATGCAGCCGCCGATACTCAAGGTCAAGGCCGCAGCCCTGCCGCCGCGCCGCGCCTGACAACGCGCCCCAGGCCGGGGGTTATTCCACGGTCACGCTCTTGGCCAGGTTGCGCGGCTTGTCCACGTTGCAGCCACGCGCCACCGCCGCGTGATACGCCAGCAGCTGAAGCGGCACGACGCTGAGCATCGGCTGAAGCGGCTCGAGCGTGTCGGGCACCTCGATGACATACGACGCGTGGCGGCGGATCTCCGCGTCGCCCTCGGTCGCCACTGCGACTATCTCCCCGCCCCGCGCGCGCACCTCCTCTATGTTGCTCAGCACCTTGTCATACTGCATGCCCCGCGTGGCTATGAACACGCACGGCATGCCCTTGCTTATCAGCGCGATCGGCCCGTGCTTCATCTCCGCCGCCGGCATTCCCTCGGCGTGAATGTACGATATCTCCTTGAGTTTCAGCGCGCCTTCCAGCGCTATGGGATAGTGATACCCCCGCCCCAGAAACAGCCAGTTCTCGCGCTCGCAGAACTTCCAGGCTATCTGTTTTATCTGCTCGCTCTGCTGTAGCACGCGCTCGATGTAGTCCGGCACGCGGCACAGCTCCTCCACATACTGCTGCGCCTGCGCGGCGCTCATGTACCGGCGCCGGCCCACGTATATCGCCAGCATCGTCAGCACGGCGCACTGGCACGTGAACGCCTTGGTGCTCGCCACCCCTATCTCCGGACCGGCGTGCAGATAGATGCCGGCATCCGTCTCGCGGGCTATCGTCGAACCCACCACATTCACCACCCCCAGCACCAGCGCCCCCTTCTCGCGCGCCTCGCGCAGCGCCGCCAGCGTGTCGGCCGTCTCGCCCGACTGGCTTATCGCTATCAGAACCGTCCCCTCCTCCACGATCGGATTCCGGTAGCGGAACTCCGACGCATAGGTGCACTCCGTTACCACCTTCGCCAGGTCCTCCATCAGATAATCGCCCACCAGCCCCGCGTGCCACGCCGTGCCCTGTCCGGTCAGAATGAACCGCCGCGCGCGCACGATCTCCCGCGTGTATTTCGCTATGCCCCCCAGCACGATATTCCCCTCGCGCGGGTCGGCCCGCCCGCGCAGCGTGTTCCGCAGCGCCGCCGGCTGCTCGAAAATCTCCTTGAGCATGTAATGCTCATAGCCCCCCAGCTCATACGCCTCGAGCGTGCTCTCCAGCTGGTGCACCACCGGACTGAAGGCGATGTTGTCCATCGTCACCGTCCGGAACGACCCCGGCTTCAGCACCGCCATCTCGTTGTCGTTCAGATAGATCACCCGGCTGGTGTGCTCTACGATGGCCGCCGCGTCCGACGCCACCACGTATTCATCCTGCCCCACCCCGATTATCAGCGGACTGCCTTTCCGCGCCACCACCAGCGTGTCCGGCTCGTCCCGGCACATCACCGCAATCCCGTATGTGCCCTGCACCTCGTGCAGCGCCGTCTGCACCGCCCGCGCCAGCAGCGATTCGCCCGCCGCAATATGGTTCTTCTCGCGCAGCTCCCCGTACACGTGCCCGATGAGCACCGCCAGCACCTCGGTATCCGTCTGGCTTGCGAACGAACAGCCCTTCTCCGCAAGGAACTTCTTCAGCGCCGCGTAGTTCTCGATTATGCCGTTGTGAACCAGCGCAATATGGCCCGTGTTGTCCACGTGCGGATGCGCATTCTCCTCCGTTACCGCGCCGTGCGTCGCCCAGCGCGTGTGCGCCATGCCGATGGACGATTCGGCCGGCAGCGGCCGCCGCTGTATCGTCTGCTCCAGCGCGCTTATGCGCCCCACCGCCCGCCGGATGTGCAACCCCCCCTGCGAATCGATCACGGCGATGCCGGCCGAATCATACCCGCGGTATTCAAGACGCTTCAGCCCCTCCAGCAGCAGCGGCTGCGCCAGTCTCCTGCCTATGTACGCCACTATTCCGCACATAAATCTCCCGGCCGCTCAAACGCCGCCGGGCAACAGTTCCCCGGCTCGTCCGTCCGGGCATACCCCGCGCCCGACGCGCATGATACACTGTACATCGCGCCTCCGGCCGCGGCTACTTCCGGGCGATTATATGGACCTCTTCGCCGCCACCCGCGAAAAGTACCTCCAGCAGGCCCAGCCCCTCCCCGCGCGCATGCGCCCGCGCAACCTCGATGAGTTCGTCGGACAGCAGCATTTTCTCGGACCCGGCCGCCTCCTCCGCCGCCTCATCGAGGCCGACCGCCTCACCAGCCTCATCTTCTACGGCCCGCCGGGCACCGGCAAAACCACCCTCGCCCAGGTCATCGCCGCCCACACCAGAGCCCACTTCGTCGAAATGAACGCCGCCGCCGCCGGCGTAAAAGAAGTCCGCCAGGTCCTCGACGACGCCGCACGCCGGCTGGCTCATACCGGCCAGCGCACCGTCCTGTTCCTCGACGAAATCCATCGCTTCAACCGCGCCCAGCAGGACATACTCCTCAGCGACGTCGAAAACGGACGCATAATCCTCATCGGCGCCACCACCGAAAACCCGTTCTTCGCCGTCAACAGCCCCCTCGTCAGCCGCAGCCAGATATTCCAGTTCAACCCCCTCACCGAGGACGAAATCCGCCTCATACTGCGCCGCGCCATCGCCGACCGCCAGCGCGGCTTCGGCGAACTGCCCCTGACCGTCGAGCCCGCGGCGCTCGACCTGTGGGCGCGCCTGTGCGACGGCGACGCCCGCCGCGCGCTGGCCGCCCTGGAAGTCGCCGTCCTCTCCAGCCTGCGCGCCAGCGCCGCCCCGCAGCCCCTGGTCATCACCCTCGACGTGGCCCGCGAGTCCATCCAGCGCAAGGCCCTCGTGTACGACGACACCGGCGACCAGCACTACGATGCCGCCAGCGCGCTCATCAAATCCATGCGCGGCAGCGACCCCGATGCCGCCGTGTACTGGCTGGCGCGCATGCTCGAAGCCGGCGAAGACCCCCGCTTCATCGCCCGCCGCATCGCCATACTCGCCAGCGAGGACATCGGCAACGCCGACCCCCGCGCCCTGACCATCGCCGCCGCCACCTTCGACATCGTCGAAAAAATCGGCATGCCCGAAGCACAACTCACCCTCGCCCAGGCCGTCATCTACATGGCCCTGGCGCCCAAATCCAACGCCTCCGCCGTCGCCATCTGGGAAGCCTCCGCCGACGTCCGCGAAGGCCGGACCCTTCCCGTCCCCAGACATCTGCGCGACGCCAGCTACCGCGGCGCGCAACGCCTCGGCCACGGACAGGGCTATAAATACCCCCACGACCATCCCGACGGCGTCGTCGATCAGGATTACCTCGGAGTGGAAAAAATATATTACCGCCCGGCCGGACGCGGGCTCGAGGCCGAACTGCTCAAACGCCTGCGCGAGCTGCGCGGCGAAAAGCCCGCCCAGTAGCGCCGCCGCGGCGGCGAACATCCACGCATGACCGAATCGCTCTCCAAAGCCGAAATCCGCCGCATCCTGCGTCAGCGTCTGGCCGGTATGACCGACGAGCAGCGCCGTCTGGGCAGCGCCGCCGCCTGCGCGCTTCTGCTGAACACGCCGGAGTTCGCCGCGGCGCGCACCGTCATGATCTACCTCAGCACCCCCGCCGAGCTGGACACCGCCCCCATAGCCCTGCGCGCGCTGCACGAAGGCAAGACCGTCGCCGCGCCGGTGGTGGACCCCCAGCAGCGCCGCCTCCTGCCGGTGGCGCTGACCTCGCTGCACGAGGGTCTGCGCATCGGACCGTACGGCATACGCGAGCCCGCCGCCGGCACACCGCTGCCGCTGCATCTGCTCGACCTGGTCATAGTGCCCGCGCTGGGTTTCACGCCCGACGGCGGGCGCATCGGCCGCGGCATGGGCTATTACGACCGCTTTCTGGCGCAGCGGGAATTCGCCGGCATCGCCTGCGGGCTGGGCTTCGAACAGCAGGTGATGGAAAAACTGCCGCTCCTTGACCACGACATGAGGTTGGGTATGCTGGTTACCGATCGCGCAGTCCGGCGCTTTCTTCCGCCGGATGCGCGCCGGACGGATCGTCCGTGATCCGCGACAGTCCCCGGGGCCGGCCGCCGCAGTCGCCTGCCCGTCCGCGGATGCGGAGAACATGGAGGTTCTCATGAGGCCCATCAGGCGCAACTCCCGTCGCAGCATCGTCTCGCTGGTGGTCATAATCCTGGGCGTTGGACTCGCCGTCGCGGCGTGGAGTCTGCGCCCCGCGCGCCGCCAGGCCGCCCCCATGCTCGCCGTGCAGAACACCCCGGCGCTGCCGGCCGACGCCGCCGCCCCCTCATCGCCCGGCGATGCCGCCTCCGCCGCCGTTTCGCCGCAGACGCGCCCGGCGGCCGCACGTCTCACGCCCGCCGCCCATCAGCTTTCCCCCGTATCTCCAACGCCCCCGACGCCCCTCGCGCCGGCGAGCTTCGCCGAGGGCAAGTCCCGCTTCGACGCCGGCGACCTCGTCAGCGCCCGCACAATCCTCAGCGACGCCCTGCTGAGCGGACAACTCTCCGCGCAGGAACGCGACGCCGCAAAGGACATGCTCGCGAAGATCTCGCGCCAGACCATCTTCAGCCCGCGCGTCTTCAGGGACGACCCCTGGGCCGCCGCGTATGTCCTTCAGCCCGGCGATCTCCTTCAGAAAGTCGCCGCCAGACATGACGTGACGTGGGAACTGCTCTGCCGCATCAACGGCATCGCCGACCCGCGCAAGGTGCGCGCCTACCAGACCATCAAGATAATCAAAGGACCGTTCCACGCCGTCATCACCCGCTCGAAGTTCACCATGGATATCTACCTGGGCTCGCCGGGCGGCCCGGGCTCGATATACGTGCTGAGCTGGCCCGTCGGCCTCGGCAAAGATGACTCCACACCCGTGGGCACATGGGTCGTCGCCCCCCACGGCAAACTCAAGAACCCCACCTATTACAGCCCGCGCGGCGAGGGCATCATCCACGCCGATGACCCCAAAAACCCCCTCGGCGAGTTCTGGATAGGCCTCACCGGCATCGACGGCGCCGCCGTCGGCAAACCCTCCTACGGCATACACGGAACAATAGACCCCGACTCCATCGGCCGGCAGGAATCGCTCGGCTGCATCCGCATGCGCAATGAGGATGTCGCCATCGCCTTCGAACTCCTCGTCGAAGGCAAAAGCACAGTCGTGGTGAAGGATTGAACACCGACCGCACTGCGCGCCATGACCAGCTATCGCGCGGATGACCATGGCCGCCGGCGCCCGCGCGCCGCACAGCAGGAGCGACCTGCCGGTCGCCTCGGGCGTGAAAGAGAGGGATTTACGGCTTCAATGGGGCCGCGGCTCATGAGCCGCGGAAAGCTCGGCGACAGCATCGCGCAGCGGCTTCGTCGGGAAGCTTCAATGGGGCCGCGGCTCATGAGCCGCGGAAAGCTGTGCGCTGGGACACGACGGCGATTCTATGAGCTGCTTCAATGGGGCCGCGGCTCATGAGCCGCGGAAAGCTGTGCGCT
>Ga0078972_1000072_pt1 | contig 72325 bp, 59 predicted proteins | sample YelNatPaOPGAMG01_FD_67568 | JGI IMG/M metagenome (GOLD analysis project Ga0078972, IMG submission 67568) | Hot spring thermophilic microbial communities from Obsidian Pool, Yellowstone National Park, USA - OP-RAMG-01 (SPADES assembly) (version 2) | ecosystem: Environmental > Aquatic > Thermal... | reverse complement strand
ACCTGACCGCTGACGTTGAAATCGGCGTCATTTCGGCTTCCTTGTGCCACCTGGCCAATATCAGCTACCGCCTGAAGCGCGGCTTGCGTTTCGATCCCAAAACGATCAAGTTCGTGGGCGACGACGAAGCCAACCGCATGCTGACCCGCGAGTACCGCAAGCCCTACGTGGTGCCGGAGAAGGTCTGAGCGCGGAAGGCAAAATCCCTACGCCGCGGCTCGGCGGAGCGGGCGACGCGCGTTAGAATAGCGGGGTATGGCACGAGAGTATCCGCTGACGCCGCGGCGTGTGCCGCGCGTGGAGACGCCTTTCCGCAGGATCGTCACCGAGTTTCCTGTTCCCGAATCCATTCCCATTCTTGAGCGGCTGGCCGCCTTCGAGCCGTTGGCCATGCGCGGGCAGCCGCCTGTGGTGTGGCACCGCGCGGAGGGCTTCCAGGTCTACGATGCCTGGGGTAATTGCTGGGTGGACTGGTCCAGCGGCGTGCTTATTACCAACGCGGGCCACGGGCGGCCGGAAGTCATTGACGCCATCGTCAACCAGGCCCGCTCCCGCTTGCTCACCAATTACTGCTTTCCCAGCGAAATTCGCGCGCGGTTGGTGGAGCGGCTGGCTTCGCTGTTGCCCGAGCCCTTGAAGAAAGTCTTCCTGTTGACGACCGGCTCGGAGACGGTCGAGTGCGCCATCAAGCTGGCGCGATCGTGGGGCGTCAAACAGGGCGGCCGCAGCAAACACATCATCGTCTCTTACGAAAACGCTTTCCACGGCCGCACGCTGGGTGCCCAGCAGGCGGGCGGCATCCCGGCGCTGAAAGAGTGGATCATCAACCTGGATCCGGGCTTCGTTCAAGTTCCCTTCCCTGACGGCGTGTGGACGGAGGACACGTCTTTCGAGGGCTTCGAAAGGGCGCTCCACGAGCGGGGCGTCGAACCGCAGAACGTTGCAGCGGTATTGCTGGAGACTTACCAGGGAGGCACCGCAGCCTTTGCCCCTGTGGAATACATGCAGGCGCTGCGCCAGTGGTGCACCGGTCACAAGGCTTTATTGATCTGCGATGAGGTTCAGGCCGGCTTCGGTCGCACGGGAACGCTGTGGGGGTTCGAACACTACGGCATCGTTCCCGACATCGCCTGCTTCGGCAAGGGCATTTCCAGCTCGCTGCCGATATCCGCGGTTGCCGGGCGACCGGAAGTTATGGACCAGTTCGCGCCCGGCACCATGACCTCGACCCACACCGGCAACCCCGTGTGCTGCGCCGCTGCCCTGGCCTCCATCGAAACGATCCTGCGGGATGGCCTGGTGGAAAACGCCCGTCGCGTCGGCGCTCTGATGCACCAAAAACTGAATGACCTCGCCCGACGGTTCCCGCAGATCGGCGCCGTGATGGGCAAGGGCCTCGTAGCTGGGGTCATTTGCATCAACCCGGCGACGGGTGAGCCGGACGGGGACCTGGCCTGGGAGGTAGTGCGGCGTTCGGTCGAGAAAGGCGTGTTGATGTTCAGCCCCGTGGGCTATCTGGGTTCGACCATCAAGGTCGCGCCTCCGCTGGTGCTGACCGAAGCCGCCCTGGAGGACAGCGTGGCCGGCTTCGCAGAGGCTTTCGCTGAAGCGCTGGCTGCGCAGGAGGCGATGGTGCGATGAAACCCCCGCAAGTGCTCATCGTCGGCGGCGGCATGATCACGCACGATCAGTTGCTGCCCTCGATCTGGCACATGCAGCGGCAGCGGCTGCTGGGGGAGATTTCCATCTGCGCGCTCACCGCCCGCCCGCTTAAAGAGCTGATGGAGTCGGAAACGCTCCGCCGCGCCTTCCCGGGCAGTACTTTTCGCCCCTATCCGGATGTTTCGGGCGACCTCGACACCCCTCAGCCGGAGCTTTACCGGGAACTGATCCGGCGCATGCCGCCCCGCAACATCGTGGTGGTCGCAGTACCCGATCAGTTGCACTACCCGGTGATCATGGAAGCGCTGCGCGCCAACCAGCACGTGCTCACCGTCAAGCCGCTGGTGCTGAACGCGCGCCACGCCGAAGAGATCGAGCACGAGGCCCGCGAACGCGGCTTGCTGGTGGGGATCGAGTACCACAAGCGATTCGACGATCGCGCCCTCATCGCGCGCCGTCGTTACCGCGAGGGCCTGTTTGGCGAGTTCCGGCTGGGGACCGCGTGGCTGCTCGAGAAATGGTACTACCGTCACTCCAACTTCCAGAACTGGTGTACGGTGGAAAACTCGGATGCCTTCACTTACATCGGCTGCCACTACGTCGACCTGGTGCATTTCATCACCGGGCTGCTACCGGTTTCCGTGAGCGTGTACGGCATCCGCGATCGCTATCCCAACGGCAACGAGGGTTTCCTGTGGACGGACGCGCGCGTGATCTGGTCCAACGGCGCGTGCCTGAACGTGCAAAACGCGCTGGGCTTTCCGGACGAAGGACCGGGAACGAACACTCAGGGCCTCACCATGTATTGCGCGGGGCCGGATACAGGCGCCTGGCTGGCGCACGACGATCAGTACCGGGGCGTCCGCTACTGCTACACGAGACGGCCGGGCGGTCCCGGCTCGACCATTTACGCCGAACCCAGCCCCGATTACTTCCAGTACGTGGATCTGGGCGGACCGGGCCTGGTTCCCGTGGGGTACGGATACCGGTCGGTGGAATATATCCTGCGCAGCGCGATTCGCCTCGAAGAGCAGACCGAGGGCATGCCGCCAGATCAGGCACTGCGCAGGCGTCGCGAAATCCTTACCGAGGTAGATCAGGCTGGCGTCATGGCCACGCCCGCCAACTCTCGCTATAACGAGCTGGTGATCGAGGCAGCACGGCTCTCTATCTTGAACGGCGGCCGGGAGGTAAAGATCCACTACGGTCCGCCCTCGCGGGTGGAGCTGACCTGAGTCTCGGGGCAATGGCGCTCGGCGCAGCCTCGGGGGTAACACAAAGCCCGCCGGCCATCGTCTTAATGGCTTAGGCAGCCGTCACCAACAGGGGCGTCAACAGCCTCAGGCGTGGCGGCCTGCCAGATACGCTATCCTGTCAGACTAGCCGGGAGTTCCAACTCCGACACGGTGACTCGTCCCAGGAGGTAGAGCTTGGATCTCAGAGCGGTTCTCAGCACAGTTCTCGCCGGGTTGCTGGCGTGGCCTTTGCCTGCTCAACAGCCCACGGGCCCCCGTCCCCAGGTGGCGCAACCTCCGCCTGGCAGACCCTCGATGCTCCAGACGCAAGAGAAGCCACAACCAGGTACGCCGGCCCAACCCCAACCGGCACAACCTCAACAACCGGCAGCGCCCGCACCGGCCAAGCCGCCGGAGCCACCCGGAGTGTTGAAGGTGGTTGTGATCGAAGGAGAAGGCGCGGTCAACAACATCCGCACGCGCACGGCGACCGCGCCCGTCGTGGAAGTGCGCGACGAAAATGACAAGCCGGTAGCCGGGGCGGAAGTCGTCTTCCAATTGCCGCCCGCCGGACCCGGTGGCGTCTTCCACGGCTGGATGCGAACGCAGACCGTGCGCACCGATGAACAGGGCCGCGCTCGGGCGAGCGGCTATACGCCTAACGACGAAGCCGGGCGGTTCAACATCAAGGTGACGGCCACGTTGGGCAACAAAACAGGGAGCGCTGTGATTGCGCAGACCAACGCGTATCGCGGCGGGTCTGGCCCGGGCGTGACGAGCGGGCGTTCCGGATTGTGGAAGGTGCTGGTGGGCGTTGGCGCCGCCGGAGCGGTGATTGGAGCCGTGGCCGCCACTCGCGGAAACGGAACCGCCTCTACCGCCACAACCAGGCCCATCACGATCACTCCGGGACCCATCACCGTGGGTAGCCCGCGCTGAACAATGGGGGTGAGGTCATGAAGAGCGGAAAGGTTCTTGTCGGCCTGTTGCTTGCAGGATTCCTGGGCGCCCAAACTTTGCAAATCGAGGGCCCCGTTTCCGGGTTCATCTTTGACGAGAGTCAGCGAGCGTTGCGCCCGATCGTGGGCTTGCCCGGCGCAGCGTACCTGGGCGATGCCGTGGTGAGCGAGCTAGCGTGGGCCAGCACGGCTCCTGACGGGCAACGCGCGCTCGTGCTCAAGGATGGCGCACTATTTTCGGTGTCCGGATTGAAAGGACCTGAGCCGACTTGGGTCCCGGTTGCGGGTGTGCGGATCGCTCCCGAGCGCGCGGCTTGGGCGGAGGACGGCTCCGTTGCGCTGATTTACAACTCGGCCTCGGGCACAGTCCAGCGAGTTCGCGGTTTCAACGACCTGCCCCTGGCGGATGACCCGATTCCACTCGGGGATGCCAGCGCCCTCGCCGTGGATCGAAACGGCCGCATCGTGGCGGGAACGAGCGACGGCGTGTTCCTCGTTGACCCGTCAGGCCCCCGTCCGCTGCTTCCCGGCTTGCGTGCGATCAGTCTGGCGGTCGCGGGAACGAATCTGCTGGTAGCCGCCGGCAACGGCGAAATCTGGCGCATCCGCGATTACGCGGGCGAGGCCTCCGCGGAGTTGCTGGCCGCGGTGGAGGATCCCGTGGGCGTTGCACTCTCGCAGGATCAGAAGTACCTTCTGGTGGCGGGCCGTGCGGAGCGCGCCGTGTTGATCTACGAACTGGCGGCGCGCGCGGTTGCGGCCCGGCTGGTGGCGGATGCCGAACCCACCACGCTGGCGCGGCTCGGCGACGCTGATCTTTGGCTTGTCCGCACTAGCAGCGGGCCTTCGGATCCCTTGCTGGTCCTGAAGATCAGGCCCGAGCCCGCAATCTGGTTCGTACCTGCAGGGAAAGGAGAATGAGACGGATGCAGCGGACTGTTTTGCCCTTACTCGCGCTCGCACTGATCTTTGCATTCACGGCCCCCGCCCAGACCACAGCGCCCTTCACGTTGCAGGTGCAGCAAGGGGCGAATCGCTTCACGATCACCGATGGCGGAACGATCACGTTGCCGGCCGACGCCATCGGACTGCCCGCCTCCGCATCCATCACGATGACCTATGTGGGTACGGGGACCTCGGTGAGCGTCAACGCTGTGGACCTCAGCGGCCACGCCGATTTTTCGGTCAGCGGACTGCCGGAACTCCCCGTCTCCCTGCTGCGGAACGAGAGCCTGACCTTCTACGTGCGCTACCTGCCCACCTCCGGGACGCGTACCTCCGCGCGGATCGCCGTTACGTACGTGGATGGCCGGACCACGGCGACCTTGACCATCAATCTGGTTGGCACGGCGCCGGAGTTCGCTTTTAGTTACATCCCGCCGGGCGGAAACGCCACCCCGCTGGCGCCGGGCGGTACCGTGGCTTTCCCGCTCACTGCGCTCAACACGACTGCGACCGCCACCTTCATCATCACCAACCGCGGCAGCGGCGCCGGCACCGTGAATAACATCCGCGGCGCTGGCGACGCCTTTCAGTTGGCTGGCCTTCCCCTGCCGCCGGTCTCCGTGGATGCCGGCAAAGATCTTCGCTTCTCGATTCAGTTTTCGCCCAAACAGCTCGCCACCAGCCAAGGGAGCCTGGTGATCGAGCTGGTGGACCGGCAAGTGAGTTTTCGCCTCGAGGGATCCGGCTCGGGAGCGGTCTATGCCTACGAAGTGATTTCGCCGGCCGGCGCGGCCGCCATCACGCCCGCCCAGCTCATCACGCTGCCCGACGCGCTGGTAGGGGACAAGAGCAGCGTCACGATCCGCGTGCGCAACACGGGCAACGCCGACGGGACGATCAGCACAATCAGCGTGCAGGGCACGGGCTTCGCACTGGCGGATCTGCCGTTCCTGCCGTTGACGCTGGCGCCGGGCGCCTCGGCGACCTTTACCGTGACGTTCAGCCCGACGCAACCGGGCCGTACCTCTGGGCGCTTGCGTATCGGCGCCGATAGCTTTGATCTGACCGGCACGGGGTTGGGCGCCACCCTCACTTACGCCTACGCGATCGGATCGGCGGTCACGGCGGTGCAGCCCAACGGAACGGTAGTCTTCACGCCGGTAGCCGTGGGGCGCACTACCAGTGTGGATTTCATCGTCAGCAACACGGGCACGGCGCCCGCCACGATCAACAGCATCACGCTGGGCGCCACCGGCATCCCGTTCTCGCTTGCTGACGTGCCTGCCTTGCCGGCGACGATCAGTCCGGGCGCCAGCCTGCGCTTCAGCGTGCAGTTCGCGCCGACGGTAGTGGGTACGAGCACCGCAACGTTGAAGATTGACACGCAGAGTTTCACGCTCTCGGGAGCGGGTGGTCCCCCCGATCCTCTGCCTTCCTACCGTTTCATCGCGCCGAGCGGCCCCCAGCAGCCGATGCAGCAGATCTCGGTGGGCCTGGAGCTGGAATCGCCCTATCCCCTCACGCTGACCGGCACCCTGACGCTGAGCTTCAACTCCGAGGTCTTTAGCCCGGATCCTGCGGTGCAGTTTGCCACCGGCGGGCGCACGGCTAGCTTCACTATCCCGGCCAACACCAAACGGGCCCTGTTCGCGGGCAATGCGCCCGAGATCCGGCTGCAAACCGGCACCGTGGCGGGCAGCATCGTGCTGACGCCATCGTTTGCGACCGAGGGTGGCATTAACCTGACGCCCAGTAATCCACCCTCGCTCACTCTCAACGTGCCTCAGAGCGCGCCGCGGCTGTTGAGCGTCGCGCTTTCTTCGAAGACCAACAACAGCCTGACCTTGCTGGTCAGCGGTTACGCCACCAGCCGCTCCATCACGCAGATGGAGTTCCAGTTCACGGCGGTGGCGGGCGAGAATCTCGGCACGACCAAGCTTACACTGAATGCCGAGCCGAGCTTCCTGGCCTGGTACCAGAGCAGCACCTCCCAGCAATACGGGAGCCTCTTCACAGCCACGGTGCCGTTCACGCTCCAGGGTGACGTCAAGAACGTTTCCAGTCTCACCGACGCCATTGAATCCGTGTCGGTCACGTTGGCAAACCGGCTAGGGACTTCGAACGCAATCACTCTTTCGCTGCGCTGAGCCGCCAGGATCGGGAAAGCGCCGCCGGCGGCATGCTAGGATCGTGGGTGATGAATGCGCGCGGGCCGCGCGACCGCGGTTGGACGCGCCGGTCCTGGCTAGCCTGGCTGATTGCCGGAACGCGGGTCGCCGCCCAGAAACGACGCCTTTGGCCCGCAGAGCGCGTCGCTTACGCTGACCCCGCGACGGAGTTTCAGGTCGAGCGCCTGACCGATCCCTCGCACTCCAGCTTTCTGGCGCCGCCTCATGCCCGCTCTCTGGCGCGAAAGGGAGGTTTCCTGCTGGTGGCCTCGGATCGTGCGGGGACCTTCCAGCTCTTTCGCCTGGAGGAACGCAGCGGTCAGAGCGAACAGTTGACCGAAGCCAAGGCGTTGGATCCCTATGCCTTCACGCTGACGGCCGACGATGATGCCTTCTGCTACTTCGATGGCGACACGCTGTACCGGGCGTCGCTTGGCAATCTCAAGGCCAAAGCGATCTACCGCGTGCCCGAAGGATGGCAGCGCGAGGCCGGCTTTGGCCTGTCACCGGATGGCAAGTACATCGCGTTGGTCGAATCCCGCGCCGGACGCTGGAGCCTGCGCCTGATCCGCACCAGCAATGGCAGCGCGATGACCGTGTTGGAGCGGGCGGGGCCCATTCGCGACCCAGCGCCGGGGCCGCGCGAGCAACAAATCCTGTACCTCTACGAAGACAGCCTTTGGCTGGCAAAGCGACGCGGTCAGTCCAGCGAAAGACTCCAGGTCCCCCCAGGGCGCGTACTGCAAGCATATTGGTCCGCCGACGGGCGCCGGGTGCTCTATCTGCACCAGCCGGCTGAGAAGGGCAAGCTGAGCGCGATCCGGGAGTACGAGCTGAGTTCGAACCGGGATCGGCTGGTGGCCACGACCAGCCAGTTCGCCAGCTTCGCGGCCAACGCCGACGAATCGGTTTTTCTGGGGGCAAGCGCCAGCGTGGCCTCGCCCTACCTGCTGCTTTTGCTTCGCGTGACGCGGCGGGAACTCACGTTGTGCGAGCACGGCGCGCGCGACGCGCGGCAGGTGCGGCCCACGTTCAGCGCCGACAGCCGTCGCATCTATTTCCAGAGCGACCGCGAAGGCAAGCCCGCCTTATACCGCATGAACGTCGAGCGGCTCGTGGAACCGACCGACTCCGTTCCGTGAGAACATGAGCGTGGGCCGCCCGGGCGCCTGGTGTAACCCCAGGCTGACGCCAGCCGCCCCAACCTGAGGAAGGATGCATCGGAATACGGTTAAGCTAGTCAGTGAAGGAAGTGGCCGCATGACGTGGATCAGGAGAACGGCCTGCTGCTGGATAGCCTTGCTGGGGCTGATCGCGGTCCCCGCCTGCAACCGCCAATCCAGCCCACAAGCCAAGCGCGATGCCGGACCGATCGCCATACGAGTGGCGCCCGTGGTGTCGCGGCAGATCCAGCGGGTGGTCGAAGCCGTGGGCACGCTGTACCCTTACGACGAGGTCGTTGTCAGCGCCGAGGTGGATGGCCGTGTTGAGGAGGTTCGATTCGATCTGGGCGACGCGGTGGCGCAAGGCGACGTCCTGGCGAGAATTTCCGAGGAGGAACAGCGCTATCTGGTAGCCCAGACGGAAGCCCAGCTTCGCCAGGCGCTCGAGCGACTCGGTCTGAAGAACGAAGAAGAGCGCGTACACGACATTCGGGAGACACCGGAAGTGCGCCGCGCCCAGGCCGATCTGTTCGACGCCGAACAACGCTACAAACGGGCGCGCCAACTCGTAGATCAGGGAATCGGCTCGCAGCAGGACCTGGATGCGGCGCAGGCGCGTTACAAAGCCATGCTGGCCGCCTACGACGCCACGCTGAACCAGACGCGAAACCTCATCCAGCAGGTGGAGCAGTACAAGGCCAGCCTTCAGCTGCAGCGCAAGCGACTGCGCGACACCACGGTGCGGGCGCCTTTCGCCGCTTACGTCAAGGAACGCCAGGTCACGGTGGGGCAGTACGTTCGCGTCAATACGCCACTGTTTACGCTGGTCAAGATCAATCCCATCCGGCTGCGGGCCGAGGTTCCGGAACGGATGGCACCCTGGATCCAGATCGGGCAGGCAGCGGAAGTCTCCGTGGAGGCATATCCGGATCGCCGGTTCGAAGGCCGCGTCTGGCGCATCTCGCCCACAGTGGATCAGAGCAAGCGAACCTTCCTGGTCGAGGCGCTCATTCAGAATCCCGGGGGTGAGCTGAAGCCCGGCTCGTACGCCAAAGCCAGAATCCGAACGAACAAGTTCGAGCAAGTTTACCTGGTGCCCGTGCGCGCAGTGAATTACGTGCTGGGAACGAATAAGGTGTACGCCGTGCGCGGCAACACGGTGGAACCGCGGGAAGTCAAGCTGGGTGACCGTTTCGGCCAGGAGGTTGAAATTGTCGAGGGCGTGCGACCGGGCGAACGGGTCGCCATTACCCAGCTGAACCGCCTGGAAAGCGGCGTGAGCGTGCGCGTCGTGGAAGAGGGCACGCGCTCGGAGTAAGCTGAGAGGCATGCGCTGTTTGCTGGTAGTGATCCTGGCTGGCATGACGGCCTCAGCTTCCACGCGCCTGCTGGTGACCGTGGTGGACCAGCGCACGGGTCGTCCGGTGACCGACCTGAAAGCGGGCGAATTCCGCGTTCACGACGAGGGCGTGCTGCGGAAGGTGGAAGCGGCGGAACCGGCCCAGGGCCTCCTGGACGTGATGATGCTGTTGGACACGAGCCTGGTGGGCGCAATTGTCCAGCCCGTGGCCGAGAGCATCATCGAGCAGCTGCACAGCAAAGATCAGATGGCCATCGTCAGCTTTCATTCCTCGGCCGATCTGATCCAGGACTTCACTTCCAGCAAAGAGCTGCTGAGGCGGGCCTTGCTGCGCGTGAAATACGGCAACGTGCCCAACGTTCTGGACGCCCTTTACGCGGCGATCGAGGACGGCTTTCATGAGTCGAGTTTCCGGCGCGTTTTGATCCTTCTGACGGCCGGCTTGGAGGGCTCGAGCCGGATGAGCGAGCGTGAAGTTCTCCGACTCGCGCGGCGCCGAAACGTCTCGATTTATCCGGTCTACGTGCTCGGTTCAGGCCGCAGCCTGTTCGAAACACTCGCCCGCGAGACAGGCGGCGCCTGGTTTGTTGTCCGGGAGCTGAAACGGATGGGCGGTCCGCCCGGGCCGCGCATTTTTGAGGTGATCCGCTCCCCCTACATCCTCACGCTGAGCGGCAATCTTTCCCTGGGCGAGAAGGTGAAAGTAGAAATCGAGAGGCCGGGACGGTACCAGATCAGCGCCCTGGCTCTCGAGTGAACCGAATCCCGCTCCTCAGCGCGTGCTCTGGACTTTGGGCGTGGCCAGGTAACCGATGATCTGATCCTTGCGGACTTCGTTGACCACGATTTCGTACGGCTGGCGCGCCTTGGAGACGTAGAACTGGACCGGCTCGTTGACGTTGCGGTCTTTCTTTTCCACCCGTTTGTCGTCGGCGATCACGTCAATCGTGTACTTGTTGCGCTTGGGATCGGTCCTCTTGAGCAGGATGGCGATGTCGCCCACACGCTGGGGATTCTTGGTCTTCTTGAGATCGAACTCGAAGTAGTTGCGATCCCCGAGAGCTTTCAGGGCAGCCAGCTCCTTGGCGTTGGTGGCGATCAGCCCGCTCATCACGCCCATGTCGCCGGTCATGCGCTTAAGTTCGGCGATGGTCTTTTCCAGCTCGGACTTAGTGGACGCCACCTCGCTCTTGACGCTGGACACTTCGCTGGAGACTTCACCCAGCTTGGCGCTGGTGGCGGTCGTCGCCTGCTTGACCTCCGAAAGCTCGCTGGCCACTTGCTGATGCTGGCGACGCTGTTCCTCGGCGAGCTGCCGGGCGAGTTGTTCGGCCTTGGCCAGGGCTTCCGTCCGCGCCTGGCCGACGGCTACCGCGGCCTGCCGCCGCGCCGCTTCCAGTTCATCGCGCAGCTCGTCCAAGTGGCGGCGGCTTGCCGCACTGGTTATCTTGGTCGCCTCCTTCAGGTTGGCGATTTCTACCTGCATGGACTCGCGTAATTTGGCGACGTCCGTGCGCAAACCGTCCAACTGTACGAACAGAATCACTGTGGCGGCCACCAGCGCGATCACTGCCCCGAACAACAGGGGGATGACCACCCGCGACCCGCCTCCGCCGCCAGGCTGCGGTGATGCCTCAAAGCTGCCCATAAGGTCCTCCTTTTGACGATTTTATCATCTAAGGGCCAGAGATTAGCTGGACTTTGGCGGCGCCCTGCTATGATACGATCCGGATGGACCCCGGACAGAGAGAGCGCTACCTCCGGCAAATCGTTCTGCCGGTGATCGGCGAACAAGGGCAGCAAAAGCTGCTCGAATCGGCGGCGGCCATCATCGGCTGCGGAGCGCTGGGCAGTTTCCAGGCGGCTGCGCTGGCGAGGGCGGGGGTCGGGCGGCTGATCCTCGTGGACCGCGACTATCTCGAACTGAGTAACCTTCAGCGTCAGTGGCTGTATGACGAATCCGATCTGGAGGAAGACCTGCCCAAAGCAATCGCGGCCGCGCGGCATCTGGCCCGCATCAACTCGGCGATCGAAATACGCCCGGTGGTAGCCGACCTCAACTCGGCGAACATTGCCGACACTCTCGCCGGCGCAGATGTGATTCTGGACGGAACCGATAATTTCGAAACGCGCTACCTGATCAACGATTACTGTATCCGGAACGGGATTCCCTGGGTTTACGGAGCTGCCCTGGCCACTTATGGGATTACGATGCCGGTATTGCCGGGCCGCAGCGCATGCCTGAAGTGCCTCTATCCCGAGCCACCGGCGCCGCCGCAACCTACTTGCGAGACGGCCGGAATCCTCAACGTAGTCACCGCAGCGGTGGCGTCCATCCAGGCTGCGGACGCCCTGAAGATTCTGGCCGGCGCCGGTCCATCCTTACGCCTGCGTATTACCATGCTCGACCTGTGGGAAGGCCGCATCCGGGAGGTCGAGCAACCCGGCCCCCAGCCTGACTGCCCCGCGTGCGCACGACGCGTCTTTACTCACCTTGAAGCTGGTCCCCGGGGACCGGTCACGCTGTGCGGGCGCAACGCAGTCCAAATCCACGAGCGCGCCGGCCCGCTGGATCTCGAGGAACTGGCTCGCCGCCTCGCGCCCTTGGGGGAAGTCAAGCTGACGCCCTTCGCGCTGCGGTTCCGGACCACGCCTTACGAGCTGACCATCTTTGGGGACGGCCGCGTGATCGTGAAAGGTACCGGCGATCCGGGCGTCGCCCGAAGTGTCTATGCACGCTACATCGGTAACTGAGCTAACCAGGGTAGCTAACGTAAGCCGAAGTAAGGTTAGTATAGATCCATAACTGAATTGTGAACCGAAGACCCGCCGGCTGGCGGAAATCCCGAAAGAGGAGACGAATGATGAAGCGCCGCTTGATCTTAGTGGGGCTGTGGATCTGGCTATCTGCGGTGGCGTGGGCCGCGCAGGGGCCATGGGTCATCAAGGTTCTCAGCTACAACATTCATCATGGCGAGGGAACGGATGGCAAGGTGGACTTGGAGCGGATCGCAGCCGTGATCCGCAGCGCTGAGCCGGACGTGGTCGCCTTGCAGGAAGTAGATCGCTACACGCGCCGGACGGGTAATGTTGATCAGGCACAGCAACTGGCGTGTCTGACAGGCATGCAGTTTTTCTTCGGACGCACGATAGACTACCAGGGCGGCATGTACGGCAACGCCGCGCTTGCGCGCCTGCCGGTCAACGGCTTTGCCAACTGGGCCTTGCCTTTCACGCCCGGTCGCGAACTCCGGGGGTCGTTCAGTTGCACGTATACACGGGTAATACGGAGGCAGCCAATACGATCTTTCGATTTTTCGCCACGCATCTTGACGTCAACGAAGCTGACCGTGTGAAAGCCGCAGAGGCGCTGCTTGCCATCACGGCGGAAGAACCCGACCTTCCCAGCTTGCTGGCAGGCGACCTGAATGCCCTGCGCGACAGTCGGCCCATGCGCAAACTGGCCGAGGCGTGGCAGGTGGCGGGCGATGTCTTGCCCACGTTTCCCTCAGCTGCCCCCACCCGCCAGATTGACTACATTCTTTACCGCCCGGCCCATCGCTGGCGCGTCGTGGAAGTGCGCGTACTGGACGAGGCCGTGGCCTCCGACCATCGCCCCATCCTGGCGGTCCTCGAACTGTTACCGGAGAGTGCGACGGAACCGCCAGGATTGCTGAGGCGCCCGCGGTTGCCTTAGGTCGCGTTAGTCGTTCTGACGCTGCCCGGGAGGCAATGACACAGCGACCTCTTGAATCCGGGACACCAGGCTGCAGCCGGATTTGATAGGATAACCGCGGTCAACCCGATGTCCAGGCTTGGGGGAACGCCATGACTCGCTTGATCCTCGCGGTTTGTGCTCTCACGGCGATTTGCCTGCACCCCGCCGAAGCCCAGGTCCTTTACGGTTCGATCGTCGGGACCGTCGCGGACCAGAGCGATGCGGTGGTGCCGCAAGCCACCGTAGTCATCACCAGCAAAGAAACCGGTCTGAGCCGCGAGACGAAAACCGATTCGGCTGGGCGATACGCGCTCGTCAACGTGCTGCCTGGCACGTACACGCTCCGTGTCTCGGCGCCGGGATTCCGCACCGTGACGAGGGAAGACGTCACGGTGACCATCAACACGGTGACACGCGCCGACGTCAAGCTGGAAGTCGGGACGGTGACCGAGCAGATCACCGTTGCGGCGTCGGCGGCCATGCTTCAAACAGACAAGTCCGACATCAGAACCGAGATCACGAGCCGTGAAGTGACAAATCTTCCACTTTCCAACTACCGAAACTTCCAGAGCCTCATCAACCTGGTGCCGGGAGCAACGCCGGCCAACTTCCAGCACCTGGGTGACGCGATCGCGAGGGGCCTGGGGATGAATGTCAATGGGACGGCTCTCAACAACAATCGCACGCGCGTGGACGGGGCCACCAATGTTTTCATCTGGCTGCCCCAGCACCTGGTTTACGTGCCGCCGGTGGAATCCATTGACACGGTGAACATCAGTACCGGCTCGTTCGATGCCGAGCAGGGGATCGCCGGAGGAGTGGCGGTGACGGTGGCCACCAAGAGCGGCACCAACGAGCTGCACGGCGTGGCCTACCATTACCACGACAACCAGCACCTTTACGCGCGCAACTTTTTCCTTCCACCCACTCAGGGCAAGGCCAAGTCTATCTTCAACATTTTCGGCGGAACGCTGGGCGGTCCTGTGATCAAAGACAAACTCTTTTACTTTTTCAGCCAGGAAACCACGCTGGAACGCCAGGGCGTCTCGCGACCCAATGACTCTGTGCCCACCGAAGCTATCCGTAACGGAGACTTCAGCGGGCTGGCCGCGACCATCTACGATCCGCTGACGGGAAATCCCGATGGCAGCGGGCGAACGCCCTTCCCGGGCAACCGGATCCCCGCCGGACGGATCCACCCGATCAGCCGCCGGATCCAGGAGAAAGCCCCGTTGCCGAACTTGCCGGGCACATCCCAAGGCACGCTGAACAACTACTACAGCGCAGGCACGGAAAAATTGAATCGCAAGAATTACGATCTGAAGATCAACTGGAATCCCCAACCCGCACTGGCTGTATGGGGCAAATACAGCCGGATGGACGGCTACTGGAATTCGAAATTTGCCTTGGGCGAAGTGGGCGGACCGGGTTTGAGCCGGGCCGGCAGCCCAGGCACCAACGTCATGGACGTGAATATCCTCACTGTCGGTCACACCTGGACCCTGTCACCCACTCTGGTGCTGGACAGCACGCTGGCGCTGACCAAGTTCGAGCAATCCCGCGTGGCGCCCGACTTCGGCAGCAACATCGGCTCCCAGGTGTGGGGAATTCCAAACACCAACGACCCCGTGGTCACCGGTTACGCCGGGGGACCGGAACAGGTCAGGAAAGCCTGCCCGGAGATGGCCCAGGGCGCCTGTTACTCCGGCATGCCAGCCATTAACCATGGATTTACCGCTTGGGGCAACACTTTCGGCTACCTGCCTCTGTTCCGTCGCGAGCGCGCTTATACTTACACTGCCAACGCCAGCAAGATTCATGGGGCGCACGAACTGCGCTGGGGCTTCGATATGGTGCGTTACCACATGGATCACTGGCAACCTGAAGTGGGCGCTGGCCCCCGCGGCAGCCTGACTTTCAGCGGGAACATCACCGGGACCAGGGGTTACACAGCGAATTACCTGAACCAGTACGCCGCTTTCCTTCTGGGGCTGGTGAGCTCCATGGGCAAGACGGTACAGTTCTTCGAAATGACCAACCGTGAGTGGCAATTCGGCTGGTACGTGCGGGATCGCTGGCAACTTACACGCAATCTCACGCTCAATCTCGGCCTCCGCTACGAATACTATCCTCTGATCACCCGCCGCGACCGGGGTATCGAGCGCTGGGATCCCGCGACCAATCTCGTCTATTTGGGGCGGCTTGGCGGGAACCCGGACAACGTGGGCATCACTACCAGCAAGAAACTGTTCGGCCCCCGCGTGGGCTTTGCGTACCGCATCAGTGCGAATACTGTCTTGAGAAGCGGCTATGGGATTACCTATGATCCGCTACCCTTCTCCCGTCCCCTGCGTGGTCTCTATCCCGCCAGTATCAGCGCTTCCTTCGTATCACCTCACCCATGGGCTTGGATTGACACGCTCGACAAGGGCATTCCTGCGGTGCCTCTGCCCGACGTGAGCAAAGGCGTCCTGGAGCTACCCCCATCCGTGGACATGGGGCCGCGCAGCCCTTGGGGCGGCGAGATTCACCGCGGCTACATCCAGTCCTGGAACTTCACCATCGAGCGGAGGCTTCCCGGCGAGCTGGTGGTTTCTGCTGCGTACGTGGGCACCCAAACCGTCCACCAGTTGGCGGATCGGGACATCAATGCGGCGCCTCCGGGCGGCGGTCCGGCGGGCCGGCCACTAGCCGCGAAACAAGGTCGTCAGATCGCGGCGTTGATGTGGGATGGCTGGATCAGCGGCAACTACCATTCGCTGCAGGTGGCTGTGAACCGCCGAGTGGCTGGTGGCTTGTTCTTGAAAGGCGCTTATACGCGCTCCAAGGCGATTAACTGGACAGACGAGGACGGCTGGGCGGGCATGCCCCTCACCAACTGGGAGCCCGCGCTGCGTCGCAACCGCGCCGTGGCGGGCTACGACCGTCCCGACATGTTCAGCCTCGGGTTTGTCTACGAGCTGCCTTTCGGGCGCGGGCGCCGCTGGGTCAATCGTGGAATCGCTGCTCGCCTTCTTGGCGGGTGGCAAACCAACGGCGTGTTTGGAGCCTACAGCGGAACCCCGTTTACCGTGAGCGCGGATGGGTCTTCGCTCAATGCTCCCGGCAGCTCGCAAACGGCTGATCTGGTCGTTTCCGGTAAGGTCAGGATTCTGGGCGAAATCGGCCCGAACAAACCTTGGTTCGATCCACTGGCGTTCCGCCAGCCGACGGGAGTGCGGTTCGGGACGACCGGGCGCAACACCATGCGCGGGCCCGGGATGTGGAACCTGGACTTCAGCCTCTTCCGCACGTTTTCGCTCGGCGAGCGGCTGAAGGCTGAGTTCAAGGCAGAAGCGTTCAATCTCACCAACACGCCCAAGTTCGCCAACCCTTCGGCCAACGTCGCCAGCATGCGTTTGAATCCCGATGGCTCGATCCAGGCGCTCAACAACTTCTCCTCCATCACCAGTACCCTGACAGCACTGGCTACCCCATCGCAGCGGCAACTGAGATTCGGCCTGCGCTTCAGCTTCTGAGCGTCAAGCCCGGGAAGACCTCTTGCCTGCCCGGGCGGGGACCTGATATCTTTGCTTACGAGCCGGCGAGGATAGGGGTCCGCCGGTTCAGGGAGGAAGGCCATGAAGGGGTTCTCACGCTTGAAGCTGGTTGCTGCGCTGGGCGTGGTTTCTCTATCCTGCTACGGCCAGACCACGTTCGCCAGCATCACCGGGACAGTGACGGACGCCACGGGCGCGGCCATTCCTGGCGCTGCCGTCGAGGCCGTTCAGCAAGGGACCAACTACCGTTACACCGCCAAGGCCAACGAGGTGGGCAATTACACGCTCGCCCAGTTGCGCGAGGGCGTTTACACGGTGCGAATCACGGCGCCGGGCTTCAAGGAATTCGTCGCCACGGACGTGCGGCTCTCGGCGCTGGAAATCCGGCGACTCGATGCCCGGCTGGAAGTGGGGACGGTGGAGGCCCGCATCGAGGTCACCGCGGGCGCAACGCTCATCGAGACCGAGACGGCGCGGATCTGGGATTCCAAGACGGACCGTTACCTGGCAAGTCTGCCTCTGAATACGCGAGAGCTGTGGAGCTTCATCGGCCTGTCGCCGGGCGTAGTGCAGGCCGGAGGCGGTTCGGCCACGCGCCGCTTCGCGGGCTCGAGACTCAACCAATCCGATTCCTCGATTGACGGGATCACGCACTCCAACCAGTACGACGGCACGCAGATTTCGCCTCTGGTTTCAGCCATCGAATCCTTTGCCGAAGTGCGGGTGGACATGGCCAACAATACGGCCGAATACGGCAGCATCGGGCAGGTGACGATCATTTCCAAGAGCGGATCCAACGAATGGCACGGGTCGCTTTTCGATTACTACGTTACCCCGTGGTTCCGCGCGCGCAATCCATTCGCCGCGCAGCGCAGTACGGGCGTGCGCCACAATCCCGGCGGATCCGTAGGCGGGCCCATTTACCTGCCTAAAATTTACGACGGTCATAACCGCAGTTTCTTCTTCTATACCTTCGAAACCAGCCGTGGCTCTCAGGTGCTTTCCAATCTCAACGCAACCGTACCCATCCCTTCGTGGCGCGCAGGAGATTTCAGCCGCGAAACGACGCCCATCCGCGATCCGTTCGCAGGAAACGCACCCTTCCCGGGCGGGCGCATCCCGGCCTCGCGCCTCAATCCCGTGGCCCTGAAAATCCAGGATCGTTTCTACCCCTTGCCCAATCAGCCGGATCCTGATACTTTCCGCGCCCTGAACCACCGCCTCCAACTGCTGCGGCCGTTCGATCCGAACACTTACTGGACGCTCCGATTGGATCATCGCTTCAGTGAGAAACATTTCGTCTTCGGGCGCTACACGTGGAATCGCTCCCACTCTCGCGATTACGACAGTCCCTTGCCCGCCATCGGACGTCGCTGGCAGACGCGTGACACCCGCGCGGTACAGGCTTCCTACACCTGGAGCCTGCGGCCCAACCTGGTGAACGAGTTTCGCTGGGGTTATGCTTGGAACGACAATCCGCGGCACGGTCCACTCAAGGGCCTCGAGGTCGTGCAGTATCTCGGGCTGACGGGACTCGTTCCCAACCTGCCCGACGTCAACGGAGTTTTCCAGGTATCCTTCTCAGGCATCGGCATCACCGGAATCTCGCAAACGCAGTGGCGCCACCCCGGCTTCAAGAATTTCGCGCAGCAGTTCCAGGAGCACCTGAGCTGGTTCCGTGGACGCCACAGCCTCAAGGCCGGCCTGATCGCGGGGCGGACCAAGTTCGAAGACTGGCAGATGCCGAGCAACCTGTTCGGCGCCGCGACGTTTTCCAACCGTTTCACGGGCCATCCCTATGCGGACTTCCTGCTGGGGATTCCCACCTCGTCCTCGCGCGCCGCGCCCAGCCTGTACATTGATCGCCTGCGCTGGAACTGGGATATGTTCGTCACGGACGAATGGAAAGTGCGTCCCGACCTGACGCTGAACATCGGCCTCCGGTACGAGCTGAAGCCCGCTTGGATCGAGAATTCGGGCGCCCAGGCCCTGTTCGACGTGGATTCCGGCAAGATCGTGGTGCCGGACGGGTCCCTGCAAAAGGTCAGCCCGCTGCTTCCCAAAGCCTACGTCGAGGTCGTCGAGGCCTCCACGCTGGGCTTCCATCCCACCCGGCTGCTTACCAACGAGTACAACAATCTGGCCCCGCGCATTGGCATTGCCTGGCGACCGCTGGGGCCGGACACAGTCGTGCGCGCCGGCTACGGCATCTTCTATGACGTGGTCCCCCGAGCGGTCTCCGCCGGCGGAGCGCCCTTTGTGATCAACGAACCGACTTTTACCAATCCGACGCCGGTACCGGCGATCGTGCTGCCCGTGGTCTTCCCGACTTCCGTCGCCGGTCCGACGACCATTTCGCTGCCCAGCGCCGTTCGAAAGGACCTGCGCACGCCCTATTCCATGCAGTACAATCTGACCATCGAGCACCAGCGCTGGGAAACCGGCTTCCGGCTTTCCTACATCGGGACAAACACGCGTCAGGGCGAATGGGGTTATAACATCAACCAACCTATCCCGGACGATCGGCTCTACGTAGATAAACCACGACCCTTCCCGCGCTACCCGGGCATTACTTATATCTCGAACGGGGCCGGTCACCAGTACCACTCCATGCAACTCGAGATCGAGCGCCGCTTTGCCCGCGGGCTGGCGTACCAGTTTTCGTGGACCTGGGCCCGGGATATCGGCGATCTCGAACGTGGCGAGTCACCCGAGAACGCCTACGATCGCAAGCGCGAGCGAGCCGTCTGGCTGGATATCCCCACCCATCGGGTGACCGGTAACTTCATCTGGGAAATGCCTTTCGGAAAGGGCGCGCGCGGCCTCAAGCGCGGCTTGCTTTACGGCTGGGAGTTGAGCGGCATTTACAGCCTTTACTCCGGGCAATTTCTGACGCCGCAGTGGACGGGGCCGGATCCTACCGGGACGGCCTACACCTCTTCACGCACACCCGCTCAGGTGACGATCCGGCCCGATCATTTGCGCAACGCGAACCTGCCCAAGGACCAGCGATCCACCGCCCGCTGGTTCGATGTTTCGGCCTTCGCACCACCTCCCCTGGGGCGATTCGGCACCTCCGCAAAAGGTGTGATCAAAGGACCTGGATCGTGGGCCTTCAATGCCGGACTCGCCAAACACTTCTCCTTCCGCGAACGCGCCCGGCTGCGCTGGGAAATCACTGCGACCAACTTGTTCAATCATCCCAACTGGAACAATCCGGGAACCAACATTACGTCTCTCGCCACCGCGGGGGTGATCACGGGTGCGGGTGGCGAACAAGAGCTGGACACCACTGGTCCCCGGTCCTTCCGCACCGGCTTGCGCCTGGAGTGGTAACCTGGGCAGCTATGGTCCGACAGCTGCTCTGGCTCGCCCTTCCCCTCGCTTTGACCGCGCAGCCCCCCTCCCGCGAGGAGGTCGTGCGCGCCATGCTCAAAGCGGCCCGCTTTTACCGCCAGCAGGTTTCCACCGAGGGCGGTTACCACTACTTTTACACGGCGGACCTCAGTTACGGACGCTCGGAAGCCGCCGAGGGTCCCACGCAAATTGAGGTCCAGCGGGAAGCGACCCCGATCGTCGCTCTCGCCTACCTGGAAGCCTATGAAGCTACCGGGGAACGCGAATTTCTGGGTTACGCGCGGGACGCAGCTTACGCCCTCTTGCGCGGACAGCTCTGTAGTGGCGGCTGGGATTACCTGATCGAATTCGATCCCGAAAAGCGCAAATCCTACCAATATCGCTGGGACAACAATTGCGGCGAGGACAAGCGCGGCGTCACCAACCTAGACGACAACGTGACACAGGGAGCGCTGCGCGTGCTGATGCGCGTTGACCGGGCGCTGAATTTTTCTGACGCGAAGATCGGCGAGGCTGTCCGTTACGCGCTGGACAAGTTACTCGCGGCCCAGTATCCCATTGGCGCCTGGCCGCAGCGCTTCCGCCGTCCGCCGGATTTCTCGCGCTACCCGGTCAAGCGTGCCAGTTATCCGGACGACTGGCCGCGAACCTGGCCTGGCCCCGATTACCAGGGTCATTACACCTTCAACGACAACACGATCTGCGACGTAATTGACATGCTGCTCGAAGCAGCGCGCATTTACAAGGACCCGCGTTACAGGGCGGCCGCCGAGAAAGGCGGGCAGTTCATCCTGCTCGCGCAGATGCCGGATCCGCAGCCGGCCTGGGCCCAGCAGTACGACGCGGACATGCACCCCGCCTGGGCGCGCGTCTTTGAGCCTCCTTCCGTTACCGGCGGTGAATCCCAGGGGATCATGCGAATGTTGCTCACCCTCTACCGGGAAACCGGCGATCGCAAGTATCTGGATCCGGTGCCCCGCGCGCTCGAGTATCTCAAGCGGTCCGAAGTGCCTCGCGGGCCGCAGGAAGTTTTCCGGCGAATCCCTGAAGGCCCGATCCTGGCTCGCTTTTACGAGCTCAAAACGAACCGCCCGCTTTACATCACCAAGGGCACACGCCTTCAGGCCGCAGGACTGGGCAGCCGGATCGTGGACGGCTACCAGATCAGTTACTCGCCGGACTCGGTCATTACCCATTACAGCGTTCTGGTCAGCGGGCGCGAGCTGGCCTTTATCGAGGAAGATTACCGGCGGCTTGCTGCCGCCGATCCCGCCACCGTAAAACGGCCGGAAAGGCTTCGCGGCCTGTCGCCCTTTCTGGAGCGCTTCAGCGAAAAGCCCGGCGCGCCCCCTTCTGCCGACGAAGTGCGTCGTCTTATCTCAACCATGGACGAGCGTGGCGCGTGGGTGACCCGCGGCGTGATTGGCAAGCCCAACCGGCTGGTGTTCGTGTACTCGGCCCGGGACATGGTGCTGCGGATCGGGCGTGGCCGGTCCGATGGCTCGGCAGGCGGCGAGTCCGAAGCCCGCTCGCAAACGATCCCCTTGCGCGAGGACGACACGGTAGAGATATTCATCGGCGCGCAGCCTCCGGTGGAAAGAATCATCCGATCCAGTGACTTCGCGCGCAACCTGACGCGCCTGGCCCAATACGTGAGATCTCTGGACGCCAAGGCCAAAGGGAACCCGGCTCCGATAGAATAGAACGCGTTGCACCGAGCGAGGCAGATATGGTGGATCTTTCCCGACTTTATGACGCGGTAGTCAACGGCGACGCCAAAACGGCGGTAGCGATCACCAAAGAGGCGCTGGCTGAAAACGCCGACCCCATGGAACTGGTGACCCAGTACATGATCCCGGCGATGAACGAGGTGGGGCGGCGGTTCGAAGCCGAGGAATACTTCGTGCCCGAGTTGCTGCTCTCTGCGCGGGCGATGAAGAGCGCCATGGAGTTGATCCGGCCGCTGCTGGCGGCGCGCGGCGCCCAGCCGGTCGGCCGCGTGGTGATCGGTACGGTCAAAGGAGACTTGCACGACATCGGAAAAAATCTCGTGGCCTCGATGCTGGAGGGCGGCGGCTTCGAAGTGATTGATTTGGGCGCCGACGTGCCTCCGGAGAAGTTCGTGGAAGCAGTCCAGGAGCGGAATGCCCAGATCGTGGCCCTTTCGGCGCTGCTGACGGTGACCATGCCCGCCATGAAGACGACGATCGAAGCTCTGAAGGCTGCGGGCCTGCGCGATCGCGTCAAGGTCATGGTGGGCGGCGCGCCGGTCACGCACAAGTACGCGGAAGAGATCGGCGCGGACGGCTACGGCGAAAACGCCAGCGTGGCGGTCCAGCTCGCCCGGCGCCTCATCGGCGCGCAAGCCGCTTGACGGCGCCGCCAGAGGCCGGTGAAAGATGAAAATCGGCTTTCACACCGACGCCTTCAACTCCGGCTACTGGAACTTCGAGCAATGCCTCCAGTGGGCGCAGCGCAACGGCGTGCACTACATCGAGTGCGGCGCCATTGACGGAGTGAGCTGGATTCACGGCCTCGGCTACCAGCCGCATGTCGCGTTGTGGGAAGACCCGGTCTTGTTGCGGCGCAAGATGGAGCGCTACGAGGTGGAGTTTTCCCAGCTCGACGCCGCCTTTCCCCTGTCACTGCCGGAAGGCGCCACCCTGGGCGTCGAGTACGTGCTCCACACGATCCGCTGGGCCAAGCTCGCGGGCTGCCCGCGCGTGGATACGACGGACGATCGCCACAAGCCGGCGGGCATGAGCGACCGCGAGGTCATGGCGCACCTGAAGCGGATTTACGAGCAGATCCTGCGCGTCGCCGAAGCCTACCAGATCACGGTCAACATTGAGCCGCACGGCTACTACACCACCAAGCCGGAGTTCATGGAGGAAATGCTGTCCTTCTGCGATTCGCCTTACCTGCGGCTCAACATGGACACCGGCAACACTTACATCGCGGGGCAAGACCCGGTAGCTTACCTCGAGCGCTTTCTGAATCGCGTCAATCACGTGCACATCAAGGACGTCAGTCCGGAGCTGGCGCGAGCCCTGCGCGGCGAGCTCACCGGGATCGCAGTCAGCCACTGCGCCATCGGAGATGGCGTCAATGCGGAGAACATCCGCCGGTGTCTTCGGCTGCTCCGCGATGCCGGCTACGACGGCGTGCTGAGCATGGAGTGCGAAGGGCAGGGCGGCCCCCTGATCGAGCGGAGCCTGGCCTGGCTGCGAGCGCAGCTTCAGGAGCTGGGAGTGGGGACTTGAGCTTGCGCGCGACAGCTCAGGACACGCCGAAGACCTGCTCGGCGTAACGGCGGCTTGCTCGCAAGTTTTCTTCCAGCGAACGCGTGACTCGCGTTTCTTTTCCGTAAGCCAGCTCGACGATCAGCCAGCCCTGGAAGCCAAGTTTCTTCAGGCAGGCGGCCACCTGGCGATAGTCAATGTCGCCGTCGCCAAAGTCTTCGTTCCACACGCCGTTACGGCTGTTGCGCAAATGCAGGCTTACCAGTCGCGGGCCAGCTGCCTCGAGAATCTCGAGCGGACGCTGCCCGCCGCGATGGACCCAGTCCACGTCAATGCAGAATCCCACCAGCTTGGGATCCGTATTCTCCAGCAGGTGACGCCATTCGCGGGCGTTCTCGGCCATCTCGGGGTCGTGGTGGTGCAGGTGCAGGCGGAAGCCTTGCAGCCGGAGCTTTTCGCCCAGCGCGTTGACGTGGCGAGCCTGTGCGTCCAGCTCTGCGTCGCTCTTGCGCTCCTTGTTGGGCTTGGGGCTCGGATTGAAATTCAGCAAGTTGGCGCCTGCACTCTTTGCGGTAGCGGCCACGCGCAATGCTTCCGCGATGGTCTTCTCGGCATCGGCCGCCGTATGCACGGGGCCTCCGTAATAGACGCTGGGCGCCTCCAGCCGACTCTCGCGCAAAGCCTTGAGCGTAACCTCGGCCGTTTCGGCCTCGAAGCACTGCGCCAGCAGCTCCACGGCCCGGAAGCCCGCGCGTCGCGTCGCCGCCAGCGCTTCCGGCATGCCCTCGGCGAGCGGCTTGTTTTGGGAACGGAACTGCTGCGTCCACACGTAGATGCCGGCAGCCAGGCGTGGGCGGTAAGCGGAGGAAGCCAGCAGGGGGGATGCGACCAGAACCGAAAGGGCGCGGCGGCGCGTGATCGCTGGATCAGAATTCCGCATGAGACAAGGCAGTATAACAGAGAGCGCTCCGTCGCCGGGGTTATACTCGTCGCATGATGTGGAAACTTGCGGGACTGCTAACCGCAGCAGCGCTGGCGCCGGCGGCGACGTTTCATCAATCCGGCTTCCGGGCAGAAGCAGGCGGACTGCCTGCCGGATGGCGACTGTGGGCGGCGCGCCCCGAAATCGCGCCGAAGGTTTACGTAGACGACGTGCACTCCCGCGGCGAGGCCGGATCGCTCGTCATCAGCGGGGCCAGCAATGCAGCGGTCTACGGCGGCTGGGAACACGTGGTGGACGGGATCGAGGCCGGGTCCTGGTATCGCCTGACTGCGTGGTATCGCGCCGAAGGCCTCAGCTACGAGCCCGGCCAGGTCGTCGCCCGCCTGGACTGGCGCGATCGCAGCGGTCGCCGCGCAGGTCAGCCGGACTACGCTTACCGGACCGAGCGAGCGGGCACGTGGCGACGCGTGACGCTGGAAGCGCCTGCTCCCGAGCAAGCGAGCGCCGTGGCGATCCAGCTCTTTCTGGCTCACGCGCCCCTGGGCACGGTCTGGTGGGACGACATTTCGCTGGAGCCCATCCCGCCGCTAGGCCCGCGCGAAGTCACCGTGGCGGCGATCAATTACCGGCCATCCGGCAGTAAATCGCCCGCTGAGAACGTGGAGCGCTTTATCGAAGCGGTCGAGAAGGCTGTGCCGGGCAAGGTGGACTTGATCCTGCTGCCGGAAGGGATCACGCTCGTAGGGACCGGGAGGAAGTACGCGGATGTGGCCGAGCCTGTACCGGGTCCCACCACGACGCGGCTCGGCGAGTATGCGCGTCGCCGGAATGCATGGATCGTAGCCGGCATTTACGAACGGGAGGCGCCCGCCATTTACAACACGGCGATCCTGCTCGACCGGCAGGGACGCCTCGCCGGAAAGTATCGGAAGGTCTATCTGCCACGCGAAGAAATCGAGGGAGGCTTGCGTCCGGGAGACGATTTCCCGGTGTTCCAGACTGACTTCGGCCGCATCGGCATCATGATCTGCTGGGACTTGCAATATGCGGATCCCGCACGGCACCTGGCGTTGAAAGGCGCCGAACTGGTTCTGCTGCCGATTTGGGGAGGCAACGAAGCTTTACCGAAGGCCCGCGCCATCGAGAATCAAATTTACCTTGCGGCTTCAGGTTATAACCATCCGACTTATATTCTGGATCCCGAGGGCCGCACGCTGGCGACGGCGCCGGAACTTGGGCAGGCAGCCACCGCGACTTTAGATTTGAACCGGCGTTTCGTGGACAAGTGGCTGGGTTGGATGAAGGGCCGCTTCATGAAAGAACTGCGGCTCGACCTGCCGCTCGCGCAGCCGGGTTTCGAACCTTGAGGCGGCTCGTGCATCCGCTGTGGCGCGGAGTGGGGACCCGCGCCGCCGGATTCCGACGGCCCAATCCCGGGCGAAACTGGGGAAAAATGGGAGTGAGCCGGGCTGCGCCATACTCGAAGGGGAGCAGGCCGGCCCGTCTCGCAAGCGCGAGTGACAGGCATCGGTGTGCCTGAGCGATGGGAACGAAGCCGGGCATGAGTAAGAGCGCTGCCGCCAAAGCTTCTACCGAAGCCGGCAAGGCGACGAGTCTGCCCGACAAACTTTACTTCCGGATCGGGGAAGCCAGCCGCCTGCTTGGTCTGCCGCCGCACGTGCTCCGGTATTGGGAAACGGAGTTTCCCTCGCTGGCGCCTAAAAAGTCTCCCGGCGGCCAGCGCATGTACCGGCGGAAGGATCTGGAACTGCTGCTAATGATCAAGCACCTGCTCTACGACCAGAAGTTCACGATCGCAGGGGCGCGGCAATGGCTGGCGCAGCAATCGCGGCGGCGCAAAACTGCGGCAGATCCGGCGCAGGGACGCCTGTTCGGAGATCCCGTTGCGCTGCTGGAAGAGATCCGGCGCGAGCTGATCGAGCTGATGGAAATGCTCAAATAGTCGTGCGGCAAGGCGCGACTGCCATGCCAGGAGGCAGCGCGTCGCCCGGCAAGCTCGCCTGGCCCGATCAACTCGCGCGGGGACCCATGACTGCGGGCGGCGTCCGAGCCAGGTGCGCCAGTAGCGCGAGGCAGGCCTCCAGTCCCTCCAGCCGGCCACTCAGGCCGCGGCGCACGCGGCGGATCGCGCCCCGCAAGGTCTCGGCGATGGCTTGAATCAACTCCCAGCGCTCGCCTTCCAGGTCCGGATAAGGGGAAACTGGCGGGAGGAGTTCAGCCGAGCGCTCGAGGGCGTCTTCCAGCGCCGGAAGGTCGGCTGCCTCCAGGGCAGACAAAATCGCGCGAGCCGCTCGAACCGAATCGTGAGCGCCAGAGGGCGTCATTTCTCCTCCCAGGGTTGCTTATCGGACAGCGCCCGGCATGCTTGAACCGCAGTTGAGGGCGCTGCAAGACGCGGTGGATTGTCCGATAAGGGATGGAGAAGGAAACGTCCATGATTTGCCTGACGCGCCTGAACCGCGTTCCGATCATGCTGAACTCCGATCTGATCGAGCACGTGGAGGTGACGCCCGATACGGTGATCACGCTGACCACCGGCCACACCTACATGGTGCTGGAGTCGGCGCAAGAGATTCTGGAGCGGGTGATCGCGTTCCGGCGAGCCATCTACGAGCGCATGTGCCAGTGCCCCACGTTGCGGGAAATGGAGCGGCAACGGCAGGAAGCGGGGTCGGGCCAGCAGCAAAAATCCTGATCGGGTGCAACCGCCATGGCGGAGCAGCCGCAATCCACGTCCGTTTCGGCTTCGCGACGAGCCGGCGGCGGGCGGCCCGATGTGGCGACACTCTGCGGGCTGGGACTGGCCTTCGGCGGGATCCTGGGCGGCCTGATCCTGGAGGGCGGCACGATCGCGGAGGTCTTGCAACCCACGGCCGCCATGATCGTGTTCGGAGGCACGATCGGGGCCGTCATGGTGGCCACGCCGCTCCGCGTGGTGCTGGCGGCGGTGCGCGAGCTGTTCAGCGTGTTTTTCGAAAAGCAGCAGGATCCGGAAGCCGTGATCGAGCAGATCATTGGTTTCGCCACCAAGGCGCGCAAAAACGGGATCGTTTCGCTGGAAGAGGAAGCGGAAGCCGTCGAGGACCGCTTCCTGCGCAAGGCCCTGACGCTGGCCGTGGACGGGACGGATCTGCAAGAGATTCGCAAAATGATGGAGCTGGAAATCGCGCTGGAGGAACAACGGGCCGAAGCGCGCGCCAAGGTCTTCGAACAAGCCGGCGGGTACGCCCCGACCATCGGCATCATCGGCGCCGTGATGGGGCTGATTCAGGTGATGAAGCACCTGGCCAACATAGACGAGGTAGGAAAGGGAATCGCCGTGGCCTTCGTGGCCACGATCTACGGCGTAGGCTCGGCCAACATCTTTTTCATTCCCTCGGCCAACAAGATTCGCGCCCGCGCTCACGCCGCATCCCAGCTCCGGGAACTCATGCTGGAAGGAATCGCGGGAATCGTAGAGGGACTCAACCCGAAACTGATCCGAAGCAAGCTGGAAGCCTATGTGCAAGCGGGCCAGGCCCCGGCCGGCAAGAAATCGGCTGCCAAAGAAAGCGCAGCTCCGGCGCGCGCCGCCGCGCGATGAGGAGGCGTAACATGGCCCGGCGTCACAAACATACCGCACACGAAAACCTGGAACGCTGGCTGGTTTCCTACGCCGACTTCATCACCCTTATGTTCGCCTTCTTTGTCGTCATGTTCGCTTCCTCCCAAACCGATCGGGCCAGGGCGCAGCAGGTCTCCGACTCCGTGCGGCGGGCGCTGGAGGAAGGCCAGATCGCCAGCGTGATCGCGGGCATCCTGGGCGGCACGGTCGGAGAGAAAGGCAAGGGCAACGCCATGCTCAAGGGACCGGGAGGAACCAAGACCGAGCCCACCAGCCGCGAGAAAAATCAATTCTGGGCGGACTTGTTGCCGTCCTTGCAGTTACTGACCGATGAGCTGAAGACCGAAATCGCCGCAGGCAAGCTGAGCGTGAAAATGGAGCCGCGCGGCCTCGTAGTCAGCCTCACCGAAGCTGCTTTCTTCCCCACGGGCGAGGACACCATAGACCCTGCCAGCTATCCCAGCATCGAGAAAATCGCAGCCGCGATCCGGAAATTGCCCAACCCGGTCCGACTGGAAGGCCACACGGATTCGGTGCCCATCCACAACGCCCGCTTCCGCAGCAACTGGGAACTCTCGGCCGCGCGCGCCATCGCCATGCTGAATCTGCTGACCACGCGCTTCGGAGTGGACCCCCACCGGCTGGCCATCGTCGGCTACGCGGACACCATGCCTGTGGACACCAACGAGACCGAAGAAGGACGCCGCCGCAATCGCCGTGTGGACATCGTGATCCTGAACCGGCTGGGCTTTGAAGTCGAGCCCCTGCCGCCCGAGGGCAAGCAGCCCGCAGCCGCTCACTGAAACCACGGCCCGCCCACCCCCGTGAGGCCCGCCCCGCGTGTGCTACGCTCGGATGCAGTGCCTGAGTTTGACGTCGTGGGTATCGGCCTGAATGCGACCGATACCCTGCTCATCGTGCCGCACTTTCCCGCTTACGCCGGCAAGGCGCCGTTCCTGGAGGAACTGGTCAGCCCCGGCGGTCAGGTCACCGGTGCCCTGGTGACCTGCGCGCGCCTTGGCCTGCGCGTCAAGTACATCGGCACCGTGGGTGACGACGAACGCGGGCGCATCCAGCTCGAGAGCCTTCGGGCGGAAGGCATCAACACGGATCACGTTCAGGTCCGCAGGGGCTGTCCCAATCAGTCCGGCTATATTCTGATTGACCGTTCCACGGGGGAACGTACGGTCTTGTGGCGGCGTCCGGAATGCCTGCGCCTGGATCCTGCCGACATCCAAGCGGAAATGATCACCTGCGCGCGCCTGCTGCACATTGACGGCCACGACACGCCGGCCGTGGAAAAGGCGGCCCGCATCGCCCACGCCAGCGGCATCCCGGTCACGGTGGATGTGGATACAATTTACCATGGTTTTGACAGGGTTCTGCCCCACGTAGACTATCTGATTGCCAGCTCCGAGTTTCCCGTGCAATGGACCAACGAGCGCGATCCCTTCAAGGCCCTGGAAATGATCCAGAGCGAGTATGGCATGAAGGTGGCGGCGATGACGCTGGGTCCTTATGGCGCCCTGGCGCGGGCCGAAGGCCGCTTCTATTACTCGCCGGCCTTTGTGGTCAACTGCGTGGACACCACGGGGGCGGGCGACGTTTTTCATGGCGCCTTCTGTTACGCCGTGCTCGAGGGGATGTCGCTCGAAGAGGCGCTGGATTTCTCCAACGCCATGGCGGCTCTGAACTGCATGGCTCTGGGGGCGCGCGGCGGCATCCGCACACGAACCGAGGCCTGCCAGTTGATGCGGCGCGCGGAGCGCCGCGTTCATCCGGATTTTCACTTCCGGGCCAATTGCGCCGGCTGACATGATTCCCCTGCGCGATTCCCAACCCAGTTATTCCCCGCCGGTCGTCACTATCCTGATCATCATGGCCAACACGGTGGCCTTCCTTTACGAACTGACCCTGGATCATTTTTCCCTCAATTACTTCATCGCCACTTACGGGATCGTACCGGCGCGCTTCGAGTTCAGCACCCTTTTTACTTCCATGTTTCTCCACGGGGGCTGGCTCCATTTCCTCGGCAACATGTGGTTCCTGTGGATTTACGGGGACAATGTCGAGGATATCCTGGGGAGGTTCAAGTATCTGATTTTCTATCTGGCCTGCGGGGTGGCCGCGGGACTGGTCCATGTCATGATGTATCCGGACTCTCGCGTTCCCACGATCGGCGCCAGCGGCGCGATTGCCGGAGTGATGGGCGCCTATATGATCAAGTTCCCCCATTCTCGCATCCTGACCCTGGTGCCGGTTTTCTTTTTCCTGACCACGGTCGAGGTGCCCGCAGTTTTTATCCTGGGTTACTGGTTCCTGTTGCAGTTTTTCAGCGGCGTGGGCTCCATCGGTTACTCGCATCTTTCCCAAGGCGGCGTCGCCTGGTGGGCGCACATCGGCGGCTTCCTGACCGGCATGTTCCTGATCCAGCTCATGCACCCGCGCCCGCCGCGTCGCCGGCGGCGGGATTTGTACTGGTAAATGACCGCAGCGGCCACTCCCGTTGAGTTGGACGTCCTGGCGATTGCCGCCCACCCGGACGACGTGGAGCAGACCTGCGGCGGCACGCTGATCCGCATGGCAGAGGCCGGCTACCGCACAGGCGTGCTCGACCTGACGGCAGGAGAAATGGGCACCCGCGGCGATCCCGAACAACGCCTGCGGGAAGCGGAGGCCGCGGCGGCGCTCATGGGCCTCGCCTGGCGCGGAAATCTGCGGCTGCCCGATGGCCGGCTGGAGAACAGCTTCGAGGCGCGCCTCAAGCTGGTGGAAGCGATCCGCCGGCTCAGGCCGCGGGTAGTCATCCTGCCTTACTGGGAGGCGCGTCATCCCGACCATTACCGTGCCTGCCAGATCGGTTACGAGGCTTGCTTCCAGGCCGGATTGCGCAAGATCGAAACCGACGCCCCGCCGCACCGTCCCCGCAACATCGTGTACGCGTCCTTGTACGCCAATGTCGCGCCCTCCTTTGTGGTGGACATCACAGCACAGTTCGAGCGGCGCATGGAAGCGCTGCTAGCCTACCAGTCCCAATACGGCCTTCGCGAACAGGGATCGGGGCTGTTCCCCACGCCCGAGGAGATCCGCGAGAGACTCGCAGCGATTGCCCGCTTTTACGGCAATCTGATCGGCGTGCGCTACGGCGAGCCGTTCGTCGTCAAGGAAACGTTGCGCATTGACGATCTCATGTCCCTTGGTTCACCCAGTTTCTAGCGGGCGCCCGCGCGGGGTATGTTGAAAAAGATGCCGGCATCGGAACCAGGGCGTCTGACCCGCGCCGAGATCTTTCAACAACCGGAAACCTGGCCCGAGACCGTGGCCAGAGTGCGTCGCGCCGGACTTCGCGATCTTCCGCCGCCCGTGCTGACCGGGGCAGGCACCTCAGCCTACGCAGCACAAGCGGTGGAGGCAGGCTGGCCCGGGGCGCGCGCCGTTCCTTCCACCGAGCTGTTTCTGGACTTTCGCCGTTATCTGGGCGGGGAAGGGCTGGTGGTTTCGCTGGCGCGCTCCGGCGACAGCCCCGAAAGTCTCGCCGTTGTGTCGAAGATCCAGCGCGCACTGCCCCGCGTCCGACACATCGCCCTGGTCGCCAACCCGGAAGGCAAGCTGGCGCACTGGCCCGGCGTGGAAGCGATCCTGCTGGATCCGCGCAGCAACGATCGCAGCCTGGTCATGACCAGCTCGTTCACGAACCTGGTGCTGGCCGGGCTGGCGCTGGTGCGGCCGGAGGAAGTCGAACAAGCGCTGCCCGTGCTCTGCGACTCGGTACGAGAGATCCTTCCCCGGCTCGATGAGGAAGCGGCGCGGTGGGCCGAGCGGCCGCCCGAACGCGCCGTGGCCCTTGCCTCGCCGCCCCTGATGGGCGCGGCGCGCGAAGCCTGCCTGAAAATTCTGGAGATGACGGCAGGACAGGTGACCGTTCTGGCCGAGACCTACCTGGGCCTGCGGCACGGCCCCATGAGTTTCCTGCGGGCCGAAACATTGGTTCTGTGTTTTGTTTCATCCGAACCCGGCCTGCGCCGCTACGAACTCGATCTGGTGCACGAGCTCCGCGCCAAAGGCCTGGGGCGGCTGATCGCGCTGGGCGTCGCCGAGGGGGCGCCGTTCGACCTCGAGCTGTCCACGCCCGCCTCGCGACTGCCGGACTGGCTGCGCACCCCGGCCGAGATCGTCTTCGCCCAACTGCTGGGCTGGCACCTCAGCCGCCGGTCCGGGCTCGATCCGGACAATCCCAGCCCGGCCCGAGTGATCACGCGCGTGGTCGAGGGAGTGCGAATCTATGAGGACTGACGAACGCCCGCTGGACGTCATCGTCGCCGGTGAAGCCAATGCGGATCTGATTCTGACCGAGGTCCCCCCTCTGGAGCTCGAGCAGGAGAAACTGGCACGCGACATGCACTTGGTGCTGGGAGGATCGAGTTCCATCACGGCTCACAATCTGGCGCGACTGGGCGTGCGCGTGGGTTTCGTGGGCGTGATCGGCGATGACCTGCTGGGACGCCTGGTCGAGGAGCGGTTGCAGTCGGCGGGAGTGGACCTCCGCTACCTGCGGAAACTCCGGGGCGTCAAAACCGGCCTGACCGTCTGGCACACGCGAGGCCGGAAGCGCGCCGGCGTGACCTTTCCGGGCACGATCGCCAGGCTGCGAGCCGCAGACGTGCCCGCGGGCTATCTCGCCCAGGCTCGCCATCTCCATGTGGGAGCGTACTTCTTGCTGAAAAACCTCCAGCCGGAGGCCGCAAAGCTTTTCCGGCGCGCGCGGCGGCTGGGCCTGACCACGTCGCTGGATTGCAACTACGATCCCACGGAGCGCTGGGATTCCGGGTTGCTCGAAACTCTGCGTTTTACGGACATTTTCTTCCCCAACGAAGACGAAGCCCGCAAGATCACGGGACGGGCCGAGGTGCGCGCGGCCGCCGAAGAGCTGGCGCGCGTGGTGCGGATCGTGGCGATCAAGCGCGGCGCCCGGGGCGTGCTGGTCGCCAGCGAGGGCCGCATGTTTCACGTGCCGGCCGTGAAGACGCGCGTCGTCGAGACCACGGGCGCCGGCGACAGCTTCAACGCCGGCTTCCTGGCCCGTTTTGTGCGCGGAGCGTCGCTGGAGGAATGCGCGCGAGCCGGGGTGCGGGCAGGAGCGCGCGCAGTGACGCGAGTAGGGGGAACCGCAGCTTTCGAGGAGTGAAGCCATGCACAAACTGTCGGGAACGGCCGTGGTGGCGCATGGCGGCGGACCGACGGCGGTGATCAACGCCAGCCTCGTCGGCGTGATCGAAGAACGGAGGCGGCACAGCGAGATTACCGCTCTGTACGGAGCGCGCCACGGCATCCAGGGAGTACTCCAGGAAGACTTCATTGATCTCGACCGCGAGGATCCCAATCTCATCGAACTCATCGGACGGACGCCCGGCTCTGCCCTGGGGTCCTGCCGCTACAAGGTCAAGGAAACCGATTACGAGCGCATCCTGGAAGTATTCCGCGCGCACAACGTGCGGTACTTCTTCTACACCGGCGGCAACGATTCCATGGACACCACCCTCAAGGTGGCGCGGCTGGCGCGCGAGAAGGGCTATGAGCTGCGGGCGGTGGGTATCCCCAAAACCATTGACAACGATCTGGCGGAAACCGACCACTGCCCCGGCTACGGATCGGCCGCGTGGTTCTACGCCTGCGCCTTGCGCGACATCGGCGCCGACTTGCGCGAGCTGCCCGGGCGCGTAACGGTGGTGGAGGTCATGGGTCGCGATGCCGGCTGGCTGGTGGCCGCCACCGCTTTGGCCCGGCACGAGCCAGACGATCCGCCCCAGTTGATCTACCTGCCCGAGAGACCGCTGAGCGGCGAAAAACTGCTGGCCGACGTGGAAGCGGTCTACCGGCGCCTGGGCTACGCCGTGGTGGCGGTCTGCGAAGGCCAGCGAGATGAAAAAGGCGAGCCGTTCGGGGCGGACCTGATCGCTGCGGACGGCTTCGCACACGAGCTGGCGGGAAACCTGGCGCATGCGCTGTCGCAGTTGATCGCAAGGCGGCTCAAATTGCGGGCGCGGAGCGAGAAGCCGGGGCTGCTGGGACGCACCAGCGCAGCGTTCATCTCGGAACATGACCGGCAAGAAGCCAGGATGTGCGGGCGCGAAGCCGTGCGCGCGGCTGTGGAAGGCGTCACCGACAAAATGGTCACGCTGGTGCGCGAGCCGGGTCCCGAATACCGCGTGCGGACCGGGTTGGTGGACCTGGAACGAGTGGCCAACGTGGCGCGGAAATTCCCGCTGGAATGGATCCACCCGCAGGGCAACGACGTGCTGCCGCCTTTTCTCGATTATGTGCGGCCCCTGACCGGCCCGGTGGAGCCGCGCGCCCGCCTGCGCGGTGAACCGGTTCCCAAGCGGCTGGGGTGAGCGCGTTTCAGTCTCGCACCTGATACGGCTCCTGGATCACGAACGCGCGTTTGCGGCCGGTGCTGCCGATGAATCCTTTGAACTTGGGAACGCCATTGACCTTGACTTGAACCGGCCTTTCGATCGGGTAATCCAACACCAGGATGTCGCCCGCTTCCAGAGCCAGGATTTCCTGCGCCGCGAGGGTCGGGCCTTCCAGCCGAACGTCGAGTTGAACGGAAGCGGGTTTGATGAGGCGAAGAATGCGGGCCTGCTCCTCAGGGGTGGACTGCGCGCGGCGCACCGACCACTGCTGGTCGAATTTCTGGCGCAGCATCTTGACGATGATGGAGGGCATAGCGATGTTCATCATGCCCGTGTTTTCCGCCATGCGCACTTCCAGGCCGATCGTCAGAACCGCCTCGTTGGGCGCCATGATCTGGAGCAATTGCGGCTCGGTTTCGCGCGTCTCGATCGCGAAATCAATCTCGGTCACGGGCGACCACGCCTGTTTGAGATCGTGCAGGATGATCCGGTACAGCCCGTCCAGGATGCTCTGCTCGATCTCGGTGACTTCGCGGTTGATTTTGGCGCCGCTGCGACCGGTGCCGCCCAGCAGGATCTCCAGGATCGGGAATACCAGCGAGGGATTGATTTCGAGCACCGCGCTCCCTTCGTAAGGACGCATGGCGAGAGAGACCAGGCAGGTCGGGGAAGGCAAGCACTGGGAAAATTCGGAGAACGAAAGCTGCTCCACCGAGACCAGGTTGACGATCACGTAAGCCCGCAGGTAGGCAGACAAACTGGAAGCGAGGTTGCGAGCGAAGTTTTCGTGAAGCAGATGGATGGCGCGGAGCTGATGCTTGGCGATGCGGTCGGGACGGCGGAAATCGTAGGGAACGGCCTTGCGGCAAGCTTCTTCCGCCTTGGACTTCTCTTTCAGGCTGCGAAAAACGCTGTCAATTTCCTCTTGCGAAAGCAGGCGGTCAGCCGCCATAGGAGCCTCCCGGCAGGGAATCGGCCGAAGGCGCGATCCGCTTTACGATGCCCTCCGGCGCGCGGCGTTCACAAGACCGAACGATTTTCTTGCTCCGACTTTTCAGCAGGTTGCCCGGGTTGACCGGGCGGATGCAACCGGCCCCCTCGCCAAGCTGGGCACGGAGGTTAACGTGCCTGCATTACCGTATCCCAAGTATTCCCTCGACAAGCTTTACCTGTTTCCCTATTACCAGACGCGCGAAGACTATCGCCGCGCCACAGGCCAGGAGCCCCCGCCCTGGGACCCCAACCGCCCGCCCAAGTATTGGTTTGACCCCAACGCGCGCCAGAGCACGCGCCGCAACGTGGTCTACGACTACGTGATCGCCACCAGCGAATCGGGCAAGCCGCTGATGGGACCGGACGGCAAGCCCATGCTCGATTTCCTGGTGCTCACCAAGGAAGAGGCGGCTACGGTGAACATTCCACCCAAGGACGTCAGCAACGTCCCCGGCGCTGACAAACCCGAAGTGCCCTGCCCGCTGCGCCCGCTGGAACCCGGCGAAGAACTCTTCTTCGATTTCGGCGGCGTCGTGGCGGTCAAGAACACCGAGCTGTACCCGCAACTCGAAGTCGGCTTCACCGCCCAGGACCGCGAGCTCCTGCGCGCCATCGCCGAGAAGCTGGGCGTCCCAATCGCGCGCTAGCCATTGAGCGCCAGCAGGCGGCGGATCTCGGTCACCGTGACTTCCGGATTGCGCAACATCAGCGCCACGTCGTAATATTCGTGCGCCCCACCGGCTTCGAACAGAATCTGGTGATTGATGTACGTTCCGCCGGGCCACCAGACCGGTTCGCGCAATTCCGTGAACGAAAATCGTTCGGGGTCAAGGCCGGCCTTTTCCAGCGCCTCCTTGAGCACCGTCACGGGGTCCGCCGCCTCCCCGCCCGACGGCGTCTCCGCGGCAGCGGCACGAGGAGCCTCTTCCGCGTGAGCCGCGGGCAGACTGACAAGAATTTGACGCGCGCCACCTTCCGGACTCGCAGCCGGCGCCAGCGCGACCTTGAACCGATCCGGGGGCAAACCTGCCTTCACCAGCGAATCGCGAATCACCCCCGCCAGTTCTTCTTCGAAAGACAAACCGTTACTCGAGCTGGAGGCCGGCAGCGATTCGAGAAAGCTCGCCACCGCGCTCGTGCTGCCGCTGCGGCTGAATTCCACCCTCATGCTGGGTCCCTTCCTTCCGCCTGAACCCAAGCAATCCGGTGGCCAAAGAAAGACTTCAGCGCGGCAGCGCCTTTTCGACTTCCGGCGGGACAGCGAAGGTCACATGGATCGGGATGACCTGATTGAGCGGCTCCACGCGGACGTTCACCGTCAATGCAGGCTTGGGTGACTTGTCCCGCGGCTCGATCCGGAGCAGGAGCTTGACCGACTCGTTCGCCTGGAGGGCCTCCCGCTCCAGCTTCGCCTCGAATCCCGGAAAGCCGTTATACTCCAGACGCAGATTCACCTGGCCCGGCATCTGGTTGGTGAGCGTCACCACGTCCGAGGCGGGCTCGTAGCTGCTGAGACGAACCTCCGTCTTGTCCGCTGTCACCTTGCCCAGCAGCCGGACGGCGTCCTCGGGTCGCGTGGGGATGTTCAGATTGAATGGCGCCGAGCCGCCCTCGCCCGGACGCATGGTTCCAAACGGCGTCTGCCGACCCGCGTTGGGGTCAACGTACCACCACCACTGGCCGTTTTCCAGCTTCCAGAGGCTGACCAAGGGCGCCTTGACCGGGATCTTGCCGATTCCCGGCGCCATGAAATCCGTATCCACAGCCACCACGACCCGCGCCCGGGTGAAGTTGTCGCTGTAAACGATGCGTACGATCTCGAATCCACGGTAGCGCGGCTTCTCGGCGGCGAAGAAAGCGTCCTTGCTGTCTTCGGCCACCACCTGATCAGCCTGCCGGAACTTGCCGTCCACGTGGCACTGGTAAAAGAAGGCGATGCGCTCGCGCAGAGCCTTGTCCACCTCGGGCGGCGCCTTCTCGAAAACCTCGGCTGCGGTCTGGCCCCACAGGGAGAGGGCAGCCGCGCTGCACAACAGGAGGCTCGCTCGCATCGAGTACTTATTCTATCGCCCGGCCTCAGCGCCTTACTGAATCAGCATCGCCGGTCGGAGCCTCAGGGGAGCGTCTTTGCCGCCAGCCCCGCCGCTCCGGGAGGCCTCAGGCGGACCGGCTATCCGCTGCAAGCGCAGCCAGAGAAGTTCGAAGGCGGGCGAGGGATCAGGGTCCAGCGACACTCGCGTCACCCCCGTGCCCTGCTCGTCCTTCTCGTCTACCCGGCGACCGTGACCCTGATCCCACCACAGCGTGGACTCGATCGCGTACTTGGCGATGATGTCCAGCAACGCGCTGACGTTGATGGCTTCCTGCTTGCTGAAGCTGCGCGTTTCGCCGTTAAAGGTCATGGTCGCCTTGTCCATGTTGATCAGGTAGGTCTCCGTGGTCAGGGGCTTGTAGACGCCGGTCTTCGGATCGCGTTCCCCTTTGGAGATCACCCAGGTGAGTTCACGCTTGACGGAGTTCCAGGTGACCGATTCCAGACGGCGCGGCGAGCGGGTGGGTTTGGCCTCCGGCGTCCTCTCCTGCGCGCATCCCAGCGCGGTAAGGACGACCAGCGCCACCAGGCGTGAAAGCAGGAACCTTGGCGCGGATGACATCTTACTTCCATGATGAACCCAACCGCGGCGGGGGTCAACCGCGGGATCGGGTCGCCCTGCCCCGCCGTTCTGCTACGCTGACCTCAAAGATGCGCAGGAAAACCACACGAACGGCTCTGCTTGTTCTGGTAGCGGCGCTCACCCTCGGCGCCCAAGACCGGCGGCAGCGGGTAGCGCAGGCGGCGGAAGCCATACGCGAGGCGCTCATCGCGCAGCGGCGGGACTTCCACATGCACCCGGAGCTTTCCAATCGCGAAGAGCGCACCTCCCGGGTGATCGCCGAGCGGTTGCGGCGCCTGGGTCTGGATGAAGTGCGCACGGGAGTGAGCCGCTACGGCGTGGTGGCGTTGCTCAAAGGCGCGCGTCCCGGCCCCGTGGTGGCGCTGCGCGCCGACATGGATGCATTGCCCATCGAGGAAACGCTCGACGTCCCCTACCGGTCGCGCAATCCCGGCGTCAAGCACGCCTGCGGCCACGACGTCCACATGACCGTGGCGCTGGGAGTGGCCGAAGTGCTGAGCCGCCTGCGGGGCGAGTTCCCGGGCGCCGTGAAATTCCTCTTCCAGCCAGCCGAAGAAGGAGCGCCGGAAGGCGAAGAATCGGGGGCCGCGCAGATGATTCGCGAGGGCGCGCTGGAGAATCCGCGCCCATCCGCCATTTTCGCTTTCCACGTGGATCCCATGCTGGAGGTCGGCAAGATCGGCTACGTGGCGGGGCCGGCGCTGGCCTCCTCGGATACGTTCCGCATTCGCGTCGTCGGCCAGCGCGTGCACGCCGCCTGGCCTCATCAGGGCATTGATCCCATCGTGGTCGCGGCCGAGTGCATCCTGGCGCTTCAGACTGTCCGCAGCCGGCGGCTCGATCCCGTGGAGCCCGTGGTGCTGAGCATCGGCTCGATTCGCGGTGGCAATCGCAGCAACATTCTGGCAGACGAGGTCGTGCTGGAAGGCACGCTGCGCACTCACAACGAGGCGGTACGCGAGCGGGCCATGGCGCTGGTGCGGGAGATCGTCTCCGGGGTGGCGGCCGCGCACGGGGCGCGCGCGGAAGTGAGCTGGTCGCCGCGTTCGATCCCCGTGACCGCGAACGACCGTGAGCTGACGCTCGCCTGCCTGCCGTCGCTGAAGCGGACCCTGGGGGACGCCAACGTGGTGGAGGCCCGCCCGGTGATGGGGGCCGAGGATTTCTCGTTCTACCAGAGACAGATTCCTGGCGTTATGTTCTGGCTGGGAGTCGGCAATGCCTCCCGCGGTATCCGCGCTGCCCTGCACACGCCCGAGTTCGACGTGGACGAGGAAAGCATCACCGTGGGCGTCAAAGCCATGGCCAACCTGCTGCTGGACTATCTGGAAGGCGCTGTGAAGCGCTGAGGGCAACTGCGGTTTGTGGAACCGCCCGTTGCCGCGCTATACTCGACAAGTTCGTCCAAGCGGCGAACCTTCATTGCGGGCGAGGAATGTTCGGGAAGGCGGTGAAAATCCGCCACTGCCCCGCAACTGTGAGCGACCGTAAAGAACGGCCCGCGCGGTCACTGCCTTCGGGTGGGAAGGCCGCGCACCCGCCCCCCGGGAAAGGCCTGGTCGCAAGTCAGGAGACCGGTTCCTCGCCTTGAATCCGCCTGTCCGGCCGCGGCCGGCAGCGCGGAGCGCGATGAGAGAACGTTCCGAGGGAGAACGGCTCATGCGTCAAACGAACATTCTCAGCGTGATTGGTTTGGTTGGGGCGGCGTGCGCCTTTGCCCAGCCCGCCGTCCAGGGCGTAGTGGTGGATCCGGCCGGGGGCGCCGTGGTCGGGGCCCGCGTGGAATGCGCGGGACGGCAGACGCGCACCGCGGCCGACGGGCGCTTCCTGATCGCCGGCGTGGCGGAATGCGAAGCCAGGATCGAGGCGCCCGGCTTTGAAACAAAACAGGTAAAAATTGTCACATCCCAGCCGGTCCGCGTTCAGCTGGAGCTGGCCGCGCTCACCGAACGCGTGGTCGTCTCCGCCACGCGCCGCGAAGCCAGCCTGGAAGAAACCGGGCTGGCCGGCGATGTGCTGACGCGCGCGGATCTTGCCCTCCGGCAGTTCCCCGGCGTCGCTGATCTGCTGCGTGAGTTGCCGGGCACGCATGTCACACGGTACGGTCGCCCCGGCAGCCTCACCCAGGTCTTCACGCGGGGCGGCCAGCGCACGGCAACGCTCGTGCTGCTGGACGGCGTCCCGCTCAACGATCCCGGCGGTGAAATCAACCTGGCCACGCTATCCACGGCCTTCTTGGACCGGGTTGAAGTAGTGCGAGGCCCCGGCAGCGCGCTGTTCGGCGCTGAGGCGTCCTCCGGCGTCATCCAGCTTTTCACGCAACGCGGCGATCCGGAGCGCTCGTTGCCGCGCACGCGCTTGAGCTACGAACGCGGCAGCTTCTCCACGGACCGCTGGATCGCCGGCCTCTCGGGCGCTGCGGGGGCGCGGCTTGATTATTCGCTCGGGGCCGAGCAGTTTCACACGGCGGGCGGGTTCCCCAACGATTTCTTCCGCAACACGTACGGGACGGCGAACATCGGCCTGCGGCTCAGCAGCGCGACTCAACTCCGCGGCCTGCTGCGCGGGGGCGATGCCGCACTGGGGACGCCCGGCCAGGTCGGTTACGGGCTCATCAACTACGACGCCCGCCAGTTGACGCGGGACTGGCTGGCCTCACTCCGCCTGGACGACGTGCGCAGCGCCCATTACGCTCAGCGGGCCTCGTTCGGCTATCACCGCCTGCGTGACCTCTACATTGACAACGGTGTGGGCGGACCTTACCGCGTGGCCGCACTGGTGCGGGACGTCGAGCAACCGGTACGGCGGGTCTATCTGGTGGGGCTGGTCCATCCTGACCTGCCTCCTTCGGCGATTCCGCCGGGCACGCGGCTGGTGCGTCGCGACGTGACCTTGTTCCCGTCGGATCCTTACCTGTGGCGTGCCTCGCGGGCGCGAGCCGGATACGAGGGTTCGCTGACCACATCCCGCGGCGCCACGCTGTTCGGCTATGAATATGAGCGCCACGAGGGTCTGGTCACCAGTCGCGACGTCGCACGCGACAATCACGGCGTGTTCGCCTATCATCAGCAGAGCGTGGGCGGGCGCGTGTTCCTTTCGGGCGGCCTCCGAATGGAGCGCAGCAGCGCGTTCGGCGTCAAGTGGGCGCCGCGGGCTTCGGCCAGCATCCGGCTGGCGAGCCAGCACGGCCCGCTTTCCGACACTTTCCTTCGATTGAGTGCAGGCCGCGGCATCACCGAGCCGAGCCTCATTCAGAACTACGCCCGCGATCCCTGGTTCGTGGGGAACCTGGCGCTGCGCCCGGAACGGACTACCAGCGTGGATGCCGGCCTCGTGCAGACGTGGCTGGAGCGGCGCCTGCGCACCGAAGTAAGCGTTTTCGACAGTTCCTTCCGCGACCTGATCGTGTTCGTATTCCTGCCGTGGCCGGAACCTTCCACGTGGCGCAACATCGAAGCCAGCCGGGCGCGAGGGGTGGAGATTTCCGCCCAGGCGCGCGTGGTTGCTTCGCTGCTGGTGACGGGCCAGTACACGTACATGCGCACGCGCATCACACAGTCCAGCTCGCCGAACTCGCTGTTCACCGGGGTTGGACAAGAGCTGGCGCGGCGGCCCCGCAATTCCGGATCCCTCACGCTTTCCTGGACGCCACGACGCTTTCTGTTTCAAACCGGCGCCGTGCTGATGGGAGAACGGCAGGATAACGATCTGTTCGGCGTCACGCGCAACCCGGGATACCAGAATGTCTATGCGGCGCTGAGCTGGCGCGGACCGGGTCGGCTGGCGCCTTATATCCGTGTGGAGAACCTGCTGAACGCGCGCTACCACGAGGTGCTGGGCTACAGCAACCTGGCGCGCAGCGTGACGGGCGGAGTCCGCCTGGAATGGTAATCGCATCGCTGGTCCTGGCGCTGGGGCTGGGAGCCGCGCCCGAGCGGATCGTCTCGACGGCGCCCAGCATCACCCAGATGCTGTACGCGCTGGGACTGGGCGATCGCGTCGTCGGAGTCACCACCTACTGCCGCTACCCGCCCGAAGCGCAGCGCAAGCCGAAGATCGGCGATTACCTTCGCCCCAACCTGGAGTTGATCGCGGCCGCGCGACCGGATCTGGTGATCGTGGAACGCACGGGCGTCAAGCCGGCGCTGGCGCGTGGGTCTCTCTCGTTCCCGATTCTGGAAGTGGACGACGGGACTCTGGCGGGCATCTTTGCTTCGATCGAAGCGATCGGGCGTGCCGCGGGCGTGCCGGAGAGAGCGGCCGCACTGAACGCCCGGTTGCGCGCCGAGCTCCAGCAAGTCGAGCGGACGACGGCGGGCAAGCCACGGCCGCGCACCATGGTCGTGCTGGGGCGGACGCCGGGCAGACTGGAAGGCATCGTGGTGGCGGGCAAAGGTTCGTACCTGGACGAGCTGATCCGGCTGGCCGGCGGCCAGAACATTTTCGCTGATACTGTTTCGCCTTACTCGAAGGTTCCGCTCGAGGAAGTGCTGGCGCGTGATCCGGAAGTGATCGTGGATCTCGGGGAGATGTCCGCCGGCCAGGGCCTGGATGCTGCGCGCCGGCAAGCTGTGCTGGCGCTCTGGAAAACCCAGCCCAGGCTGACCGCGGTTCGCACCGGGCGCGTGTTCGTCGAAGCTCCCGACCTGTTCGTAGTTCCCGGCCCTCGTGTGGCGGAGGCGGCGCGCGCGCTGGCTCGCATGCTGCACTCGCGGTGATCACCATGTACCGGCTCCGCGGCGTGGGCATGAGTTACAACGGGACGCCGGTACTTCACGACGTCACGCTCGAGTTCGAAGCGCCGCTGTTCGCCGCTGTGGTCGGGCCTAACGGGGCGGGCAAGTCCACATTGCTGGGCATCATGGCCGGGCTGCGTCCGGGCTATGCCGGCCAGTGCCTGTATCGCGACCGCGAAGTTCGGCGCTGGCCGCGCCGCGCCTTCGCGCGCGAGGTCTCGTTCGTACCGCAGACCGTACGCATCGAGTTCCCGTTCACCGCCGAGCAAGTCGTTCTGATGGGCCGTACGCCGTACGCGGGTGGCTTGTTCGAATCGCCGGAGGACTGGGAAGCAGTCGAGCGCGCCATGCAGCTCACCGATACGGTTGCTTTCCGGCACAGGGACTTCCGATCGCTCTCGGGCGGCGAGCGGCAGTTGGTCCTGCTGGCCTCGGCCCTGGCCCAGCAACCGCGCGTGCTGCTTCTGGACGAGCCGACGGCCTTTCTGGACCTGCGGCACCAGATCGCGATTTATGGACTGCTCGTCGAGCTGAGCCGGCAAGGGTTGCTGGTGATCGCGGCCACGCACGATCTCAACCTGGCCGCGGCCTTCGCGGACCGGATCGTAGCGCTGCGCAGCGGGCGCGTGGTGGCCGACGCTGCGCCGGAAAGGGTAGTAGATCCCGCCGTGATCCGTCAAGTCTTCGGCGTGGAAGCTCGGGTTGCTCCCGGCCCGCGCGGGCGTCCTTGGATTCTCTATGGCGAGTAGGCGGCCTGGCTCGTGGATCGCTGCGGCGGCAGCCGCTCTGGTGGCGGCGGCTGTGGTCCTGCCTTTGGTAGGGCCTGTGCGCGTGGACCTCGCCCGTGCGTGGGCAGGCGTCTCACCCGACCATGAGATCCTCTTTCATGCCCGACTGCCACGCGTGCTGCTCGCTTTGCTGGCTGGGGGAACGCTGGCCGCCGCCGGCGCGCTCTTTCAGGCCCTGCTGCGGGATGCATTGGCTACGCCGTACACGCTGGGCGTTTCGAGCGGCGCATCGCTGGGCGCCGTGCTGGCCATGTCGCTGGGCTGGGAACAGATTCTGGGGTTTCCGGCGGTGTGGGCCGCGGCATTCGTGGGAGCGGCGACTGTACTCGCCCTGGTCGTCGCCATCGCGTCTGAAGGGCGGCGAATGTCGTCGTTCACCTTGCTGCTGGCAGGCGTCACCATCAACAGCATTTGCCTGGCGCTGATCCTGCTGCTCCAATATCTGGCCGGCTTCGCACAATCCATCGCTATCGTGCGCTGGCTGATGGGCGGGATCGAAGCCGTTCCCTACGGCGTGCTCGCCGCCGTGGCTTGCGCGGTGCTTCCGGCAGTCGCTTTCGTGTGCTGGCGGGCGCGCGAGTGGAATCTGCTGGCGGTCGGCGAGGAGTGGGCCGCTGCGCGGGGTGTGGACACGTCACGGGCCCTGCTGGCCGGCTACCTGGCAGGCTCGTTCGTAACCGGCTCGATCACGGCGCTGACGGGGCCGATCGGTTTCGTGGGCCTGATCGTCCCGCATGCCCTGCGGCTGAAAGTGGGGGCCGACCATCGGCTGCTGATCCCGTGCTCGTTTCTGGCCGGCGCGCCGTTCCTGGCGCTCTGCGATACGCTGGCGCGAACCGTGGCTGCGCCGACCGAAATCCCGGTGGGAGTGATCACGGCCATGCTCGGCGGTCCCTTCTTCATCTGGTTGCTTCGCAGCCGGCGGCGCAGTTTGTGGCTGTAGCGATCGGCGAGTCGCGCCCTCCATAATAAAAGATTGGTCAACAAACTCGTCCTGGAGAATCTGAAACACCGCCCGGTCCGCACCGCCCTGAGCATTCTCGCCATCGGGATCGAAGTGACGATGATGCTCACACTGGTCGGCCTGAGCCGGGGCATGCTGGCGGACGTGGCGCGCCGGGCGCGCGGCGTGGGCGCCGACATCGTGGTTCGGCCGCCGGGTACCTCTCTGATCGGCCTCTCCAGCGCCCCCATGTCCGAAAAGATGGTGGATTTTCTGCGGCGGCAGCCCCATGTGACGCACGCGGTCGGCAGCATGACGCACCCGCTCAGCGGCGTCACGACGATCACGGGCATCCGGCTGGATGAGTTCGACCAGATCAGCGGCGGCTTCAAGTATCTGGAAGGCGGCCCCATCCGCAACCGTGACGAGATCATCGTGGATCGCTACTACGCCCGGCAGAACAACCTGCACGCGGGCTCCACGATCCAGTTGCTGAATCGCACCTGGCGAGTGGCCGGCGTGGTCGAGGAAGGCAAGCTGGCGCGGCTGGTCATCCCGCTGGACGTTCTCCAGGAGCTGACCGCGAATCCGGGCAAGATCAGCCAGGTCTGGGTGAAGGTGGATGACCCAGCCAACATACCCAGGGTCATCGCGTCTCTGAAGGAGCAGCTCAAAGGTTACCCGATTTACTCGATGGAAGAGCTGACTTCGCTCATCTCAGTGAACAACGTGCCGGGGCTGAAAGCTTTCATCACCGTCATCATTCTGCTGGCCATCGTGGTGGGCTTTCTGGTGGTCTTTCTTTCCATGTACACGGCGGTGCTGGAGCGCACGCGCGAGATCGGGATCCTGAAAGCGCTGGGCGCTTCGCCGCTGTACGTGCTCAACATCCTGTTCCGCGAGACCGTGCTGCTGGCGCTGGCCGGAACGGTTCTGGGGATTCTCTTCAGCTACGGCACGCGGTGGGTGATCATGCGCTGGGCGCCGGCTTCCCTGACGCAGATGATCGTGCCCGACTGGTGGGCCATCGCGGGCGCCATCGCGCTGGGCGGGGCTTTGCTCGGCGCCAGTTACCCGGGATGGCGCGCCGCACGCCAGGATCCGATCGAGGCGCTGGCCTATGAGTGAAGACTTGATCATCCGCGTGCGTGACCTGCGCAAGATCTACCGCGTGGGCGAGGTGGAAGTGCACGCGCTGCGCGGCGTGAATCTGGACGTGCCGCGGGGCGAATTTCTCTGCGTGGCGGGGCCCTCGGGATCGGGCAAGTCCACGCTGTTTCACATTCTGGGCGGCTTGCTGGCGCCGACTTCAGGCACGGTGATCGTGGACGGGCACGATCTGAGCAAACTCACAGATTCCCAGCGCACGGCACTGCGTCGCCGGATGGTCGGATTCGTCTTCCAGAAGTTCAACCTGCTGCCCACGCTGACCGCGTACGACAACATTGCGATCGCGCGTCATATCGCGGGCCGCAACCAGGACAACGATCCGTGGTTCCGCCAGGTGGTGGAATTGCTGGGAATCGCCGACCGGTTGCACCACAAGCCATCGAAGCTCTCGGGCGGCGAACAGCAACGGGTGGCCATCGCACGCGCGATCATCAACCATCCCGCGATCCTGCTGGCGGACGAGCCTACCGGCAACCTGGATTCGCAAAACTCGGCCGCGGTGCTGAAAATCCTGCGGGATCTGAATGAGCGGCTGGGCCAGACCATCCTGCTCATCACGCACGATCCGGTAGTGGCTTCCTACGCTCACCGCGTGGTGCACATGCTCGACGGGCGGATCGTGGACGCAGAGAGCTGAGGGCCTCCGGCGTCCCGATTCTTGTGGCTCTGCCTGAGGCGCGTACTTCCGGATCGGGTCTTGGCTGAAGGCGATCCGGCTATGGCGGCACGGCGCCCAGCCCGGGACCGCGGATTTCGCCCGTGCGCATCATGCCGTCCTTGATGCGGAAGATACCCGGAAACTTGTCTTCCCAGCCTTTGTTCGCCGCAGGCACGTACTGGCGCGCGTTGGCCTCGATCGCGGCAACGCCCGGAATGTGCGCCGCCAGCCCCGCGGAATGGATGAGCGAAGCGCCCGGACAGGTCAGGTCTTGCACGCAAAGGAACATCTTGAATTTCTGCGCGGCGGCGGCCATCAGGACGGCCTGGGTCTGGCCCTTGCAAGCCTTCAACGCTGCCCCCGTGTAACCCATTTCGCGGGCCAGCAGCAGGTTTTCGAGGTCCGTCAGGGACTCGTCAATCACAATGGGCCGCAGTTTCGCCGCTTCGTGCATCACGTTGTGGCGATTGGCCTTGAGATCGCGCGCCGTGGGTTGTTCGATGTACTGGATGCGTTCGAAACCGCGCGGCGCCTTCTCCTTGACGCGTCGCAGGAACTCGAGCAGGTAATCCACGTTGGGGCAGCGCTCGTTGAAATCCGCTGAGTAATACCATGTCTTGACCCCCCGCTGTTTCTGGGTTTCCTCCGTCACGCGGTCAATGCGCAGCACCCGCTCGACGTCCCATTTCAAATCGTCGCCGTTGAGCTTGATCTTGATGTGCGTCAGCCCGTTATAGCGGATCCATTCGGGCAGGGTTTCCGGCAAACCGTCGTTGATCCGATGGACGATATCCTCGTCGGTAATCGGATCCAGCGCGCCCACCAGGTGATAGAGCGGCATGCGGGGCTTGGGATCGAGCAGCACGTACTTTTCCAGGTATTCGCCTTTGAATTCGGGCAACAGGTAACGGGCCAGGTCATGCTCCATGAAGGACGGCCCGTAGGTACGGTAGCAGCTCAGGCCGTGCAGCTTGCCATAGGCATCGTGGATCGCGGCGTCGAAGGGGCTGGCAACGACCAGGGTGGCGAGCTTGGGAATCGGCTCGGGCAGTTTGAGATCGCGCGCCACTTCTTCGGCAGCTTTCAGATAAGCCGGCTCCAGAGCCACGTTGATGTCCACCGGGTGGCCGGTATCTCCCGAACCCTCGGTGATTTTGGCGATCCGCGAGGCCAGCTCTTTCATGGCGCCGAGCGTGGTCTCGTAAGGCAGCTTCGACGGCCAGGCCCAGATATTGCCCATAGGCATGGAACCGAAGCCGCGGGCCGTCTTGCCGTTGGCGGCCCGGACCACGCAGTGCACGTTCAGCAAGGTGACGCGATCCAGGACCTGACCGCCGAACTTGATCGGCGTGCGGTAGCGATAATCCTCGTAGTCGAACCGGATGCTCTCGACGCGGATGCGCCGGGCGTCGGCTGCGCGCAAGATGAAAGGCGCGCCGATCGCTCCGGCGACGCGCAGGAATTCACGACGACTTGTCCCCGACATCTGCACCCGTTATTGTAACTGCCGTCCCTCGCCGTTCGAGCAACTTCAGGACCAGCGCCAGCGCCGCGAACAACCCCACGGCCAGCGCGACCATGAGCCAGCCGTGATCGCGCAGAAATTCCGAAGGGCTGGAACCGAGGTTTGCCCCCAGCCACGCCAGCCCGAAATATCTCAGGGACCGTCCGCCGATCACCGCGGCCAGAAAAGGCAATCGCCGTGCATTCAACGCGCCGGCCAAGAGCACGAAGATCTTGGTAGGAAGGGGAGCGGGCACCAGCACCGGAACGAAGACCGTCAGCAAGCCGTAGCGCCCGTACCAGCGCCGAAACCGGGCCGCCCGTCCCTGCGCGCGCAGCTTGCGATCCACGTACGCTTCGCCGCCCTTGCGCCCGAGCTGGAACAGAAACAGACAGCCCAGCGTGGACCCGAGCACTGCCAGCGCCGCCGCCAGAGACCCCATCGCGAAACTTTCCAGACCGACGGTAAGCACCAGCAGATCCACCCCGACAGGTATGGGGATGCCACCGGAATCCAGGGCAGCAAGCAGAAAAACGCCCGGGGGACCCCAAGCCACCAGTATGTCGGCAACTATAGTGAAGACCCGCAAATTTCAGGCTAGCGCAAGCTAGGCCCGCTCGCCCAGCATGCGCCGCAAGCCCGCCTCGTCGATGATCTTGATGCCGAGTTCCCGCGCTTTGGTCAGCTTCGATCCGGCTTCCTCGCCGGCCACAACGTAATCGGTCTTCTTGCTGACCGAGCTGGTGACTTTGCCTCCTGCAGCCTCGATCAAGGCGCGCGCCTGCTCCCGGGTCAGCGTGGGCAGGGTGCCTGTGAGCACGAACGTCAAGCCCTCCAGCGGGCCGCCTCGGGGCCGCTCCACCCGGTACTCGAACTGCAAGCCGGCCTCGCGCAGTCGCTCGACCAGCTCGCGGTTCCGCGGTTCGCGGAAGAACTCATAGATGCTCTGGGCTACGCGCGGCCCCACCTCCGGGACTTTCTGAAGGGTCTCGATATCGGCGTTGGCAATGGCATCCAGACTGCCGAACTCTTCCGCCAGCAATTGCGCAGTGCGCTCGCCGACGTAGCGAATGCCCAATGCAGTCAATACCCGGGGCAACGGCTGCCGCTTGGAAGCCTCGATGTTGCGCAGCAGCTTTTCGGCCGATTTCTTTCCCATGCGCTCGAGCGTAAGCAGGTCTTCCAGCCGGAGCTTGTAAAGGTCGGCCACGCTGCGCACCAGGCCTCGGTCCACCAACTGGTCCACCAAAGCCTCACCCAGTCCGTCTATGTCCATGACGCCGCGCGAGGCAAAGTGCAAAATGGATTCCTTCAAGCGGGCCGGGCAGTTGGTGTTGATGCAGCGGCTAGCCACCTCTCCTTCCTCACGGACCACCTTGCCGCCACAGACCGGGCACTGTTTGGGCATGCGGAAGGGCCGGCGCGGGCTGCCATAGGCCTTCACGCGGACCACCTTGGGAATCACGTCGCCGCTGCGCTCGATGATGACGGTGTCGCCGATCTGCAGGCCCAGCCGCTCGATTTCGTCCTCGTTGTGGAGCGTGGCGCGCGAGACCGTGACCCCGCCCACCTCCACAGGACGCAGGTGCGCCACGGGCGTGAGCACGCCGGTGCGTCCCACTTGCACGCTGATATCCTCGACCACCGTCTCGGCCTGACGGGCCGCGTACTTGAAGGCAATGGCCCAGCGCGGCGCCTTGGCCGTCCAACCCAACCGCTGTTGTTGCGCCACCGAGTCTACTTTGACCACGATGCCGTCAATGTCGTAGGGAAGGCTCTCGCGGCGCTCGCTCCACTCGCGCCAGAACTCCAGCACCTCAGAGGCGTCGCGACAGAAGCGCCGGTGCGGGTTGACCTTGAAGCCCATGCTGGCCAGGGCCTCGAGCGACTGCCAGTGGCTCGGATAATAGGGCTGCCCGTTCACCAGCAGGAAATAAGCCCAATAGTCGAGCCGGCGCGAGGCTGTAACCCAAGGCTCCAGCACCCGGATCGAACCGGCGGCGGCGTTGCGCGGGTTGGCGAAACGCGGCAGGCCCTGCTTCTCGCGCTCCAGGTTGAGCTGCTCGAAGGCGCGGCGGTTCATCACCACCTCGCCACGAACCTCGAACGCGGCCAGGTCGCTCTTGACCCGCAAAGGGAGCGAGCGAATGGTGCGGGCGTTCTCCGTCACGTCCTCGCCCTCGATGCCGTCGCCGCGCGTCACCGCCTGGACGAACAGTCCGTCGCGGTAATGGGCCGCCATGGAAAGCCCGTCCAGCTTGAGTTCAGCGACATAGGCGTAAGGCTCGCCGCCCAGAAGCTGCCGGACGCGCCGATCGAAGTCCAGAAACTCGGCTTCGTTGAAGACATTGTCCAGGCTCAGCATGGGCGAGCTGTGGCGCACCTTGACAAATCCCTCGCGCGGCTTGCCGCCCACGCGCTGGGTCGGCGAATCGGGCGTGATCAGCTCGGGGTGCTCGGCCTCCAGCCGCTTGAGCTCGTTCATCAAGGCGTCGAACTCGGCGTCAGTGATCTCGGGCTGATCGAGCACGTAGTAGAGATATTCGTGGCGGCGGATTTCTTCGCGAAGGCGCTCGATTTTCTCGCGGACATCCTCGGACATGGCTCGTATTCTCCAGGGCGCGGGCGGCTGGGCCGCCGGCTACGCGTTTATTATAATTGTCGGTTTCACAAGGGGCCGACAGCCATCGCGATCTACCGGAACGCCTTCCTCATCTACAATCCATGTGCGGGCCGGCTGCGGTACTTTACTGCGCGGCGCGTCAGCCGCGTGCTCGAAGTGTTGCGCGCCGCGGGTCACTCGGTAACGCCCCTGATCACACCCGCGCCGGGGGAAGCGGCCGCCATAGCGCGACGCTGTGTCGAATCGGGCGCAGATCTGGTCATGGCGCTGGGGGGCGACGGCACGCTCAACGAGGCCGCCAACGGCATGATCGGGAGTCAGGTGCCGCTGGCCGTGATCCCCGCCGGGACCGCCAATGTCCTCGCCCGAGAACTGGGACTGCCGCGCAACAGCGCCGCCACGGCCGCACAGCTAAGCCAGCTCGTGCCGTTGCGGGTCAGCGTGGGGCTGCTGCGCAGCCACGCCACCGCGTCCCAACGCTATTTTCTGCTCATGGCGGGAGCGGGCTTCGACGGCCACATCGTGTATCATCTGAACCTTGGCCTGAAAGCGCGGCTGGGTGAGGTGGCCTACTGGGTGAGCGCAGCCAAGGAACTCTTCCGCACTCTCGACGAGTTCGAAGCCGAAGCTGCCGGGCGCCGCTTTTGCTGCACCTTCGCCCTGGCCAGCCGCGTCAAAAACTACGCGGGCTATATGCGCATCGCGACTGGCGCTTCCCTGCTGCGCGACGATTTTCAAGTGGCGATTTTCGAAGGTCGCTCGACGCTGCGCTATTACGGCGTCTATCTGTTTTCCGTTCTTGCTGGGCGGACGGATCGGACGCGCGGCATCACGTATCTCTACGCGCCACGCGTGGATTTCAAAGCGCCAGACGGCCCTTCCGTGTACGTTCAGGTGGACGGCGAGTACGCCGGACGGCTGCCCGCCAGCGTGGAAGTCGTCCGCGATGCTCTGACCATCCTGGCGCCGCCCGCTTTTCTGTCAGCCCGCTGAAGCCATGGACCCACTCACTCATCTGTTGAGCGGCGTGGTTCTCGGCCGGGCGGGGCTTGCGCGCGTCAGCCCCCAGTCCCGCTGGGTTCTTCCCCTGGCCGCGATGGCGCCGGACGTGGACGTCGTTGCGAGTTTCTGGGGCAGCGAGACTTATCTTGCCTGGCACCGGCAATGGACTCACTCGCTGGTCCTGCTGCCTCTGGTGGCCGCCCTGCCCGTGGTGCTGGTGGGTCTGCTGAGCCGTGGGCGCATGCCCTGGCGGCGGACTTATCTGGCCGCTTTGCCCGCCGTGGCTCTGCACGATGCGCTCGACGTTATGAATACCTACGGCGTGCGCCTGTTCCTGCCTTTCTCCAAAGCGTGGGTGAGCTGGGATCTGTTCTACATCGTGGACCTGTGGATTTGGGCCGTATTGTTGATCGCGGTGCTGGGGCCGATGCTGGGGGGATTGGTGAGCCGCGAAATCGGCGCTCGCAGCGGTACGGGACGCAGTGCAGCGATTGCCGCGCTCGTGTTCCTGGTGTTGTACGGAGCAGGACGCTGGCTGCTGCACGAGCGGGCGGTCCAGGCGCTCGAAGCACGGGTCTACGAGGGCGAGATACCCCGGCGCGTGGCCGCGCTGCCCTACCCAGGCAACCCCTGGCGGTGGCGCGGCCTGGTCGAGACGGGACCCTTTTATGCCACCGCCGAGCTGGATTTGCGCGAGGAGTTTGACCCGACGGCAGCGCGCATCCTGCACAAGGCGGGCAGCGATCCCGAATTCCATCGGCCCGAGCAGGCAGCCCGCAACTCGGAAGCATTCCGCGTCTTTCTGGATTTCAGCCGTTACCCGCTGTGGCGCTTCATCCCTGCCGATCAGCCCGAGGGCGCCACACGTGTCGAAGCGATGGACCTGCGTTTTGGCGAGCCGCCGGCGCAGCGCTTCGTAGCCACCGCCATCGTCACCGCCGACGGGCGCGTGTTGCGCTCCTGGTTCCGGTTCTGAGCGCTCCGCCCGCCTTGAAACGGGCGCTCACGGTCCCCGGGCGCCCCTCTCACACCGTGAAGGAGGTGCCGCAGCCGCAGCTCTTGCGCGCGTTCGGATTCTGGAAAACGAAGCCCGAACGCATGAGCGATTCCTGGTAATCGAGCGTCAGGCCCGCCAGGTAGTTCATGCTTTTCGGATCCACGAAGATGCGCACGCCGTCAAACTCGAAGACGTGGTCGTTGGCGCGCGGCTGAGCCTCGGGGCGGATCAGGTAGCTCATGCCCGAGCAGCCACCGCCCTGCACGCCCAGACGCAGTCCGCCTTCGGCGAGACCTTCCCGGGCCAGCGTCTGCCTGATCTTTTCCACTGCCTTGGACGTGACATGAATCATGAGCCCCTCCGAGAAAAAGATCAACAATTCTGCCGGCCGGCGTCGCTCGCCGACCGGAGCTTTTCTTTCATTGTCTGATAAATCGGGGACTGCTCGCGCAACTTGCGCACCGCTTCGATCAAGCGCCCGGCCGCATATTCGATTTCTTCTTCGGTGTTGAATCGTCCCAGTCCGATGCGGATGGCTCCGCGGGCCAGATCCGCCGGCAAGCCCAGGGCCCGGAGAACATGACTGGGTTCCGGAGTGGCTGAGCTGCACGCCGAGCCGCTGGAGATGGCGATTTCCTTGACGTTCATCATGAGAGTGGTGGCTTCCACACCGAGGAAACTCAGGTTGAGGTTGTTGGGCAAGCGGTGCTTGAGACTGCCGTGAATCACCACCTCGTCCAGCTCGGCGAGCAGGCGATTCATGAGGCGGTCGCGCAGAGCGGCAAGACGGCGCCCCTCCTCTTCCATCTCGCACTGGCAGATCGCACAGGCTTCGCCAAAGCCGACGATGGCCGGGACATTGAGCGTTCCGGATCGCAAGCCGCGCTCGTGCCCGCCGCCGTCTATCTGGGGGACCAGCTCGACTCTCGGGTTGCGGCTGCGAACATAGAGCGCGCCGACGCCTTTCGGGCCATAGAGCTTGTGGGCGCTGAAAGACAGCAGGTCTATGCCATCCTCCTCCACGTGGACCGGGATCTTGCCGACCGCCTGGGTGGCGTCGCTGTGAAACAGAACGCCGCGTTCGCGCACCACGCGGGAGATCTCACGGATCGGTTGGATGACGCCGATTTCGTTGTTGGCGAACATCACGCTGACCAGGATGGTGCGCTCGGTGATGGCGCGGCGCACTTCGTCGGGATTCACCAATCCTTCGCGATCCACGGGAAGGTAAGTCACGCGCAGGCCGCGGGCCTCGAGGCGCCGGCAGGTATCCAGCACCGCACGGTGCTCGGTAACCACGGTGACAATGTGGTCACCCCGCCCCTGGTACGCTTCGGCGACACCTTTCAGCGCAAGGTTGACCGACTCGGTGGCTCCGCTGGTGAAGATCATTTCGCGCGGTGAGGCGCCGATCAGGGCGGCGATGCGGGAGCGGGCGTGCTCGACTGCCTGCTCGGCCTCCCAACCGAAAGCGTGGTTGCGGCTGGCAGGGTTGCCGAACTTTTCGCTGAAGTAGGGCAACATGGCCTGGAGCACGCGCGGATCCACTGGTGTGGTGGCGTGGTGGTCCAGGTAGACGGGCTTTCCCATGCCACTATTTTGATGCGGGCGTGGGCAGCGCCGGTCCAAACTCTGCCCCGCCCCTCTCCCTTCGTGCTAGACTGCCTCAATCAGTGGTCCGGGTCTTCCGAGTCTCCGTGCCCACCAGCCTGTTTCTGCTGGTGGTTTGCGAGGCGCTCCTGCTGACGGCAGCCTACGTGATCGCCAGCTTCCTCACGCTGGAAGTTGATCCCACGGTCTTTTTGCTTTACGACGGCGGTCTGGCCCGCAGCCTGCTGGTGGTGGCCAGCGTCATGCTGGGCCTGCACTTCCTGGATTTGTATTCGGGACGCTGGGCAGCGTCGCGAACCGCCCTGGCGCTGGAGCTGGGCCAGGCCTTCGGCATCGCGTTTCTCGTTCAGGCCTTCCTGACCTACCTCAACCGCAACTGGATGTTGCCCCGCACCGTGATGCTTTACGGAAGCGCGATGGGATTGGGCATGACGCTCGGCTGGCGTCTGCTTTACGACGCCGTGCTCATGCAAGCCATTGGCGCGCATCGCGTCCTGTTTGTCGGCACCAACCTGCTGGTGGAGGAGATCGCCTCGTATCTGCGGCGCCATCCCGAGTTGGGCATGGAAGCGGTGGGTTACCTGGACGACGACCGCCCCGTCGGCTCGGAACTTCACGGGGCCAAAATCCTGGGACCGCTTTCGGCGCTCCGCGCCGTGGCCGAGCAGACGCGGCCGGATCGGATCGTGGTCGGCCTGCGCGAGCGACGGCAGAAGCTCCCCGTGCAGGACCTGCTGGATTTGCGTTTCTCAGGCATCCTCGTGGAGGAGGTAGCTACCACCTATGAGACCGTGCGCGGGCGAGTAGCCACGCAAGAACTGCGCCCGGCCCAGTTGATCTTCTCGGGCGAGTTGGGGCCGCGACCCGCATACGTGCGTCTGCAAAGGATCTACTCCATCCTCATTGCGGCGGCGGGCCTCGTGCTGACCTTGCCCCTGATGCTGCTCATCGCCCTTGCCGTGAAAATAAGCTCGCGCGGCCCCGTGCTCTACCGGCAGACCCGCGTGGGCCAGTACGGGCGCCCCTTCACGCTCTACAAGTTCCGATCCATGTACGCGGACGCCGAAGCACGCACCGGCGTGGTCTGGGCGAGCAAGGACGACCCGCGCGTGACGCCGGTAGGCCGCTGGCTGCGCCGCCTGCGCCTGGACGAACTGCCCCAGTTCTTCAACGTTCTCAAGGGTGACATGGCGATCGTGGGCCCGCGACCCGAACGGCCCGAGTTTGTCAAGGTTCTCTCTGAAAAAATCCCCTATTATCGCCAGCGCCACTTCGTGAAGCCGGGAATTACCGGCTGGGCGCAAATCAATTACAAGTACGGGGACACCATAGAAGACACCATCGTGAAGCTCGAGTACGATCTGTATTACATCAAGCACATGTCGCCCGCGCTGGATGCCTTCATCATTTTCCAGACCCTCAAGACGATGCTGCGGCTGCGCGGTGCGCAATAACCGGGCGGCGCTTCAGCCCTGGCCGGCCCGCGCCAGCACGTAAGGACCCTCCGGTATGACGGCGACGCGGGCGCCGGGCTCCAGCTCGGCAGCCAGAGTTTCGAGCGCCATTTCCATCGTCGGGAAGCTACGGCCCCAGAGCGAGGAGCGGTATTCCTCGGGCAGACCCGGCACGAAGAACAGCAGATCCGCCCGTTCCCGCACCAAGGCCAGTTTCTCTAACTGCCACTGATCTACGACTACAGGGGCGTCGCGGATGCGGTCCAGAAATTCGCGCCAGTCCGGCGATTCCTTCAGCATCTGGCGGAACTCCGGGCCGCCGGCGCCCTCTTCACAAGCCGCCGCCAGCAGAATCTTGCCGCCCGGGCGAACGATGTGCGAAGCCGCGGTGATGCCCTTGATCGCCTGGTAGAAAGTGAGGTCCAAGGGATAGCCGGCGCCTGTCGTGATGGCGGCATCCACCGGCGAGTCCAGCTTCTCCAGCAGCGCGCGAGAGACGAATTCCACGCCTCGGCGATGCGCCTCGACGGGGTGCCCGGCAAACACGCCGGCAATGCTCCGGTCCCTCGCCAGCGCCACGTCCACGATGAAATCGTGACGGGCCAGCCGTGCGATCTCGAGCAGCTCGTGGTGCAGCGGATTGTCATCCAGCGAGCCCTCGGTGGCTCTCGGGTCGCGCATGAAGCGCGGGCTGTGCAGGGCTTCGATGGTGGGCTGCGCAGCCAGCCCGGGCGCAATCAGCTTCCGCCCTCCGGAATAGCCCAGCATGAGATGGGGTTCGATGAAGCCCAGCGTGAGATGAAGATCCGCGGTCACGAAGCGCTCGTCAATCCATACCGGCGTGCCCGAGGCCGTACGACCCAGATAGCGATGCATCGCCAGATCGCGCGCGTCATGATTGAACACTTCGTAGTGAGTCGCGATCGGCTCGCCAAGGATCTCGCGGATCTCATCGTCGGTGGCCGGCCGGTGAAGGCCGGTGGCAATCAGGATGGTGATCCGGGAACGCGTGATCCCGGCGCGGTGCAACCGCTCGAGGACGGGCGGGAGAACTACGCGGTTCGGGGCGGGACGCGTGATGTCGCAGACCGAGATGGCCGCGGTCCGCTTGCCCCGCGCCAGTTCCAGCAGGGGAGCGGCCCCGATTGGCTCATCCAGAGCGCGCTCGATGGCCGCGGGCGCATCGTTCAGGGGCGTCGCCGTGCGCGCCTCCAGAACCTGATACTGGAAACCGGGCGGCAGCTCGACATCCAAGCCGGTCCTGCCAAAGGCCAGTCTCACGCGCATAAGCCCGATTTTCTCACTGCCCGGCGTCGGGTTGCGAGCGAGGCTCGACGAGGACGTCCTGGCTGTGTTGCCGTTCCCGGCGGGCCGCCCACTCGGCGCCAGCCAGCACCACCATGGCAGCCAGAAAGCTCCACAGGATGATGCTTACCGAGTAATAAAAGGGGCCATATTCGCGCCGTACTTTTGCGCGCCAAAGAGGCCAGGTCAGCAGGTTCACGTATTGCATCACCTGGAGCAACAAGCCTACCGTGACCGCTACGGGCGCTACCGTTCGCCAGGGCACCCGGCGGTTGGGCAAGCGCCAGTAAATCAGCAACAGGGTGGCCGGCCACAGGGGAATTGCGGCCAGTCTCAGCAGCCACACTGCCGGTGACTCGACCCACGCGGGCGTCACCCCGAAGATACTGCGGAACACGCGCGCGTTCATGCCCGTGAGAATGGTTGCCGCCAGGACCAGGGCGCCACAGGCGAACACCAGTACCGTACTGAGCCACTGGTTGCGCCAGTAGCTGCGGTTTTCCGCCACGCCCCAGATCCGGTTGAGCGCCACCTCCAAAGGCACGAAAATCCCGTTGGCCGTGAACAGCAGCAGCAACAGGGAAACCAGCGGCAAAGCGCCGCGATCCTGGACGATAACGCGCAGGTTGTAGACGATGAAGTCGCCGAGCTCGCCGGGAAAGTACTCGTTCAGCGCCGCGTAGACGGCCATGGCGCCCGCGGGCCAGCGCAGCACCCAGCGACACAGCGAAGCCATCACGATCAGAAAGGGGAAAAAAGAGAGCATGAAACTGGCTGCGATGGCCAGTGCATACACGTGGACTTCAGTCTGTAACCAGTAGTCGAGCGTGGGACGCAGGCTGCGCCACAGCCGCCGCCAGTCCACGCTGTTCAACGGCGCGAACCCCAAGCCCGTCATTGTCGCGCAAGCTACCGTCGCCGGAAAAGCTCAGGGTTCGTTCAGTTCTTCGGGGAAGACGGCGTAGCCCGGGGGCGGCGGGAAGTAGCTTTCCAGCAGCTCGAGGCGCCGGCGCAGGTAGCGGCTGGGCAGTTGGCGCGGGCCCGGTTCCACGTCAATATCGCAGCAGATCCCGTGCAGGTACAGCGTGAGCGTGTCAATGAAAGATTGCCGGGCGTAGGTGCGGAACAGCTTGGTCTCACGGCGCATGTTGGACTGGCGGCGCAGCAGCGACTGCTTGAGCTGCCAGCTGGGATCATCCACCTCGCCGTGAATGCGATTCAGGAGCTCGTCGCGGAGGAGGCGGCTGAAGGCCTCCTCCACCTCGGGTGGAACGTTGTCGGCCGCAAGAGTGGCGATGGCGCGGAAGAAATAGTAGTGCGAGTCGCCCACGTCGCGGTCCTTGATGGCTAGCACAATGACAGGGCCATTCTCGGTGATGAACTGCGTAGCCGCGATCTGCGACTTCTCGGCGGGCTTATCGAAGGTCACCCATTCCTCACCTTTGCCGTTTGTTTTCTCCAGGTAAGGCACGAGGAAGACCGCCAGCCTGGGCAGGATCGCCTGGATGGCGGGTGGGAGGGCGGCCACAGGGTCCTGCAAATAATCCTTAAGATCTTCCTCGACGATGGGGACCGCGGAGAAGTAGGAGACGCTGTTGGTCAGCGGGATAACTTCGTGGCGGAAACGGTCGGCGAATTCCTGCACACGAAGCTTTCCCACCTGTGTCTCGGTGGACATCTTCGGGCTTGGTTCCATTCTACCAGAGCGACACCGGCGGAAGAGCTTTGTTAGACTGCATGCCGTGCGGCGGAAGGTGCTGGTTTCAGCCGGAGAGGCTTCGGGCGACCTGTACGCAGCGGAGCTCGTCCGCCGTCTCCGGCCAATCTGGCCGGAAGCCGATTTCTACGGTTGCGCGGGGCCGCGGATGCGCGAGGCGGGCGTTCGCCCGGTGGTGGACGCGGCATCGCTGGCCGTGGTGGGCATCGCCGAGGTCGTGCGCCACATCCCGCGCATTTACCGGGAGTATCGCCGCCTGCTGGACGAGGCCCGCCGTGAAAAGCCCGACCTTGCCATCCTCACCGACAGCCCCGACTTTCATCTGCGCCTGGCCCGCAGGCTGAAGCAATGGGGCGTGCCGGTCGTTTATCTGGTCGCGCCGCAGGTCTGGGCGTGGCGCAGGGGCCGGCTGCGCACCATGCGGCGGGTCATTGACCTGCTGCTGTGCATCTTCCCGTTCGAAGAGGAGTTCTTTGCCAGCCAAGGCTTGCGCGCGCGCTACATAGGGCATCCGCTGTCCACCCTGGCCAGGCCAAGCATGAGCCGCAACGAGTTTCTGGCGCAGTTCGGCTTGCCGCGCGATCGCCCCGTGGTAGCGCTACTGCCGGGAAGCCGCCAGGGGGAAGCACTCCGGCACTTGCCCGTGCTCGCCGATGCCGCACGGCACATCCACCGCACTTTGCCATCGAGTTTCGTGTGGGCAGCGCCCGCCGGGGCTTTCTGGGGAAAGCAGACAGCGAGTTTTTGGGAACCGCTCCGTGATTTATCCATCCAACTGATTGAGGGACGCACGTGGGACGTGCTGGCGCACGCCGACGTGGCGCTGGTAGCAAGCGGCACGGCCACCGTGGAGGCGGCGCTACTCGGCGTGCCGATGGTGGTTTTTTACAAGGTCAGTTGGCTGACCTGGCTGGCAGGCCGCCCGCTGGTCAAAGTCCCCTTCTACTCGATGGTGAACCTGGTGGCTGGGCGGGCTGTCGTCCCGGAATTGATTCAAAATGAAGTTAGGGGCGAACGGCTGGCCGCCGAGGCCCTGCGGTTGTTGCGGGAGCCTGGAGCGCGCGCGGCGATGCAGCGCGAGCTCGCCCGAGTTGCGGCGCAGCTCTCCGCCAGGGAGGATCCGATGGTACGGGCCGCCACGCTCATCGAGGACTATCTGCGGCAATCACAGCGCGGCTTGGGGAGTGGTTCATGAGTCGAAGTCCGTGGGCAGCAGCGGTGCTTCTGGTGACGGCGATCCTCGCCGGCGCGCAGGAAAGACGCCCGCGCATTGACGTCCAGCACTACCGGATCGAAGCCGAAATCAACCCGTCGGAGCGTTCGCTCAGCGCCAGGGTCGAGGTCCGGTTCGTACCCGAGGATGACATCAGCTCGGCCATTTTCGAGCTCAACAATGCGCTGAACGTTTCCCGGGTTGAGGATGGAAGAGGCCGGCCCGTCTCCGCCACCCGGTCCCATCAAGACTTCACCGAGCGACTCACGTTCCCCGAGCGACTGGCCAAAGGGGCTCCCAGCACGCTGATCTTTCATTACGATGGCCGGCTCACGGGCGATGAAGAATCGCCGGTGTTCGGGATCAAGTTCGCCGCCATCCATCCGGACTTCGCCTATCTCATGTATCCGGCGCGATGGTTCCCGCTGAGCGGCTACACCACGGACCGTTTCACGGCGGAAATGAAGATCACAGTGCCGGCGGGATTCCGCGTGCTTGCCCCCGGAATCGAAAAGGTTCTCGAAGCCCCGGCAGGTAAGGCGACGTTCGCTTTCGAATTTACGCAGCCTTCGTTTCCGGGCAGTCTGGCTGTCGTTCGCGGCGAGCCTGCGCGAATCAGTGCCGAGGGCGTCACCACCACGCTGTATTTCCGGGGCGCCAATCAGGAGATGGCCGGGGCTTACGGGCAGGAAATTGGCCGCGCCGTAGCGTTTTTCACGGGCCTGTTCGGGCTGCCGCCGCAGGCCAATCTCACCGTGGTCGAGACGGAAGCGGGCGCACCTAACGGCTACGCAGCGCCCGGGCTGATCTTCCTGGCTTCCAGCAGCATCGGCAAGCAGCCCAATCTGCGCCTGATCGCAAACCAGGTAGCGCGCCAGTGGTGGGGCATGCTGTTTTCTCCGGTCACTCGGGCCCACATCTGGGTGACCAACGGAGCGGCGCGCTATGCCGAGCTGCTCTATCTGGAACACCTCAGCGGGCCTGCCGCCGCGGAAGCCGAGGCGCGTGATCTTTACGTGGACGCGCTGACCATCAACGACGTGCCCGTCTTGCAGGCCGGTCGCATCGAGGACTATTCGCCCGAGTTCTGGGCCGTTTCTGCCAGCAAGGGCGCCGCCGTATATCACATGCTGCGCTACGTAATCGGTGAGGAGGCCTTCCGGCGGCTGCTCAAGGAACTGCCCGCGAAGCATCCCTGGGGCTCGGTGAGCACGGAGGATGTGCGCAAGATGGCCGAAGAGGTCTCCGGTCAGAAGCTGGACTATTTCTTCCTGCAATGGATCGAGTCCAGCGGCGCGCCGGAGTTCAAACTCGAGTACACCGTCTACCGCACGCAGAAAGGTTTCCGGGTGGTGGGCAAGGTCTCGCAGGATCTGGACACCTTCCGCATGCCCGTGGATCTGAAGATCGAGACCGAGGGCAATCCGGAAACCAAGCGCATCGAGGTGGTGGGCACCTCATCGGAATTCGTGGTGGAGACGTTCGGCCGGCCCAAGAAGCTGATCCTGGATCCTGACAACCGCGTGCTGCGCTTCAACGAAAAGATGCGCGTGGCGGTGGCGATCCGGCGGGGCGAGCAGTTCGCGGAAATCGGCGAGTTCAACGAAGCTTTGAAGGAATACCAGCGCGCCCTCGAAGTGAATCGCTACAGCTCGCTGGCCCACTACCGCATCGGCGAGATCTTTTTCCTGCAAAACAATCTTCAGTCGGCCGCCAACGCCTTCCGCGAAGCGTTGAACGGTGATCTGGATCCTCCGTGGACCGAAGTCTGGTCCCATATCAATCTGGGCAAGATCTTCGACATCACCGGGCAGCGCGAGCGTGCTCTGAACGAGTACCGGCAGGCGATCCGGACCAAGGACAACACCCAAGGCGCGCAGGAAGAAGCCGCCCGTTACCTGAAGGAGCCCTACCAGAGGCAGCGCCCGCAAGCCTGACACGGCCGAAAAATGGCGCATGCGACCGGCCCCCCGGCCGGTCGCGGGTACAATGAAATTTCCGATGCGTATCGCGCTGGGCCAGATCAACACGACGGTCGGTGACCTCGAGGGCAACCGGGCGCTGATGCGCGAAGCGGCGCAACGGGCAGCGGCTGCGGGCGCGGATCTTGTGGTCTTTCCCGAGCTTTCGCTGACGGGCTATCCGCCCCGCGATCTGGTCGAGAAACCTGCCTTCCTGGAACGCACGCAGGAACATCTGGAAGGCCTTGCCGCGGATACCGCTCATCTGAACGTGACCCTGATCTGCGGCTTCGTGGGGCGCGCTTCTTCGCAGGTGGGCAAGCGCGCGACCAACAGCGCGGCGGTGATCCGGGGCGGACGCGTGGTTTTCCGGCAGGACAAAGCGCTGCTGCCCACCTACGACGTCTTCGACGAGGCACGCTACTTCGCTCCGGCGCAGCAGCAGGCGCTGTGCGAGATCGCCGGGCGTCGCGTGGCGGTGACCATCTGTGAAGACGCCTGGAACGACAAGCACTTCTGGGAGCGCCGTTTGTACGAACGCGATCCCGTTGAGGAGCTGGTGCGCGCCGGCGCCGAATTGCTGGTTTCCATCAACGCCTCGCCCTATCACATGGGCAAGCGCGAGCTGCGCCGCCAGATTTTCACCAACACCGCACGGCGCCACGGCCTGCCCGTGATTTACGTCAACTTGGTGGGCGGCAACGACGAGCTCATCTTCGACGGCTCCAGCTTCGCCCTGGACGCTCGGGCTCAACTGGTGGGTTCCTGCCTTTCCTTTTCCGAAGACTTGGTGATCGTGGACCCGTTCTCCGGCGTCGGGGAGTGCCACGACAACCTGCCCGACGAGCGGGAAGCCGTGTACGAAGCCCTGGTTCTGGGCACGCGGGATTATCTGGCGAAGTGCGGCTTTTCCACCGTGCTGGTAGGGCTGAGCGGCGGCATTGATTCGTCCCTGGTGGCCACCATCGCGGTCAGCGCGGTGGGAGCGCGCAACGTCACAGGCGTGGCGATGCCGGGGCCGTACTCTTCGCCTGCAAGCCTGGAAGACGCTCGTACCCTGGCAAGCAATCTGGGCATCCGGTTTGAAGTCGTTCCCATCACCGACCTCTTCGAAGCCTTCCTCAAAGCCTTACAACCCCTGTTCGCGGGCGCCCCACCCGATGTGACCGAGGAAAACTTGCAGGCGCGGATCCGCGCTGTCATCCTCATGGCGCTCTCCAACAAGTGGGGATCCATCGTGCTCACCACCGGCAACAAGAGCGAGCTGGCCATGGGCTACTGCACGCTGTATGGCGACATGTCGGGAGGCCTGGCCGTCATCAGCGACGTGCCCAAAACCCTGGTTTACAAGCTGGCGCGGGTGGCCAACCGTCGTCACGGGAACGCCATCCCTGAAAACGTCTTCCGCAAAGCGCCTTCCGCCGAGCTGCGTCCCAACCAACGGGATACTGACTCGCTGCCGCCCTACGAGGTTCTCGATGCCGTCCTCAAGGCCTACATCGAAGATTTGCTGCCCGTGCGCGAGATCGCTGAGCGGCTGAATCTGCCCGTGGATTTTGTCCGGCAGGTCGTCAACAAAGTGGACCGCAACGAGTACAAGCGCCAGCAAGCCGCCCCCGGCTTGAAAGTGACCACCAGGGCCTTCGGGACGGGCCGGCGATTCCCCATCGCGCAGCGATTCCTGGAATGAAACAAACTGTCAGTTTCGCGTTTCTGCTGGTCGCGGTCCTGCTGGTCTTTCAGCCTTCGCTCGTGCCGCAGGGCGCCGATCTACGCGAGCGGGTGGGACCGCAGGCTGACGGCAGTTTCCTGTTGAGCAGTGGCTGGCGGTTGAGGCCGGCCGGTTCCCAGGTCGCGGTGGATACGTTGCCCATGTCGCTCGCACTCGCGCCCGGGGGCAAGCGGCTGCTCGTCTTGAATGCCGGCTACAACCCGCCCAGCGTGAGCGTTCTTGACGTCGAGGGCCGGCGCGAACTCTCCCGCACGCGCGTACCCGATGGCTGGCTGGGCCTCGCCTTTTCACCCAAAGGCGACCGAGTGTACGTGGGCGGCGGTTCGCAGGCAGCCATCTTTGAGTTCCTCTGGGACGGCCAGCGTCTGGAGCCGGCTCGGACGTTCCCCATCGTACCGCCCGAAAAACGAACCGTGCGCGATTTCATCGGCGACGTGACCTTTTCCCCTGACGGGCGCCTGCTTTACGCAGCCGATCTTTACCGCGACGCCATCGTGGTGATCAATCCCCAGTCCGGGATGGTCGTGGAGCGCTACCGCACGGGCCGCCGGCCTTACCGCATCCTTTTTCACCCCGACGGCGACTCCTTCTTCGTGACGAGTTGGACGGACGGCACACTCCTGCATCATGATGCCCGAACGGGAAGCGTGCTGGCCCGCCTGCGCCTGGGTCCGCACACGACCGATATGATTTGGGGGCCCGGACCGCCCCCGGACGAGGAAGGCCGTCGTGAGTTCCCGCAGCGGCTGTTCGTCGCCGCGTCCAACACGAACAACGTGTACGTGGTCGGCGTCTCGGAAACAAGGCGCCTGCAGTTGTTGGAGGTCCTCAACGTCGCCATGACGCCCCGGCAGCCTGCAGGCATGACGCCCAGCGCCCTGGCGCTCAGCCCCGACCAAAAGCGGCTGTTCGTGGTTTGCTCGGACGCCAACGCGGTGGCGGTGGTTGATATTTCCGAGGCTCAGAGCCGGGTGCTCGGCTTCCTCCCCACCGGGTGGTATCCCACGGCGGCGCGTGCGCTGCCGGACGGGACCCTCGTCGTGCTCAACGGCAAGGGGGTGCGTTCCTACCCCAACCCCAAGGGACCCAATCCGGCGCGCCGGTTGCCGCCCGAAGAACGGGCCTTCGCCGACGCCCAGTACGTGGCGCGTATGCAGACAGGCACCGTGCAATTCGTGCCGCCCTTCGATGAGGAGCGCCTGCAAGCTTATACGGCCACGGTTCTGGCCAACTCGCCTTACCAGGACGTGAAACTCATTGACGCAGGCGTACCCGAAGGCAATCCGGTTCCCAACCGGCCCGGAGATCCTTCGCCCATCGAACACGTCGTCTACATCGTCAAAGAGAACCGCACCTACGATCAGGTGCTGGGCGATATGAAGGAAGGCAACGGCGACCCTTCGCTGTGCCTGTTCGGCGAAGAAGTGACCCCCAATCACCACAAGCTGGCGCGAGAATTCGTCCTGCTCGACAACTTCTACGTCAACGCGGACGTAAGCGCCGACGGCCATCACTGGTCGGCCGCTGCCATCGCTCCCGACTACGTCCAGAAGCTTTGGCCGAACAGCTATGCGCGCCGGCGAAGGATCAATGACTATCAGGGGCAGGAACCCACGGCGGCCCCGCCCGCAGGCTATCTCTGGACCAACGCCGTCCAGGCCGGCCTTTCGCTGCGCAACTACGGCCACTTCGTCACCAACCTGGAAAAGCCCACCGAAGACGGTATCCACGTGCTCGAAGTGCGCGACCCTGTCCTGGCCCGCGTCACCAATCTCCGCTTCCGCGGCTTCGACGTGGACTACCCGGATGTGGAACGGGCCAAAGTCTTCCTGGAGGATCTGGCCGAATTTGAACGCACGGGCAGCATGCCACACCTGATCGTCATGCGTCTGGGCAACGATCACACGGCGGGGCTGGCGCCGGGGCGTATTGCGCCCCGCTCCGCGGTGGCGGACAATGACTATGCGCTCGGCCTGATCGTCGAGGCTCTGACCAGGAGCCGCTTCTGGCCCAAAATGGCGATTTTCGTCCTCGAGGACGACGCGCAGAACGGGCCGGATCACGTGGACTCGCACCGCTCGCCGGCCTTCGTCATCTCCCCATACGTTCGCCGGCGCGTGGTGGACAGCACGATGTACAACACGACCTCGATGCTGCGCACCATCGAGCTGATTCTCGGGCTGCGCCCGATGACGCACTTTGACGCTGCAGCCCGGCCCATGTACACCGTGTTCCAGACCACCCCAGACCTGCGGCCTTATCAGGCCGAGAAGCCTCGTATCCCCCTCAACGAGCGCAACCCGGGCGGCACGGATCTGGCCGCCCGCTCGGCGCGGCTGGATTTCAGCGAAGCCGACCGCATTGATGACGACGAACTGAATCGCATCCTGTGGCTGGGGTTGCGCGGCACGCCGCCGCCGGCCCCTGTCCGGAGCTTTTTCGCCCGATAAACCTTATGCCGCGCATCTACCTCTGCTTCCTCTGGCACATGCACCAGCCCTTCTACAAAGATCTCATCTCAGGCCAGTACCGCATGCCATGGACCAGGCTCCACGCCCTCAAGGACTACTACGGCATGGTGCGCCTTCTCGGGGAGTTTCCCGCCATTCGGCAGACCTTCAATCTGGTCCCTTCCCTGGCTGTCCAGATCGAGGAGTATGCGGCGGGAAAGGCCCCGGATCCCTTCCTGGACTGCGCGCTGAAACCTGCGGAACAACTGAGCGAGGGCGAGCGGGAATTTATCCTCACCCATTTCTTTCAGGCTTCCCACCGTCTGATTTACCGCTTCCCGCGCTACGCCGAACTTTACGAGGCCTGGCGGGCCGCCGGGCGCGAACCGCGCCACGCAGCCCGGCTGTTCGGAACGGCCTCCTTGCGCGATCTGCAGGTCCTCTCTCAGCTGGCCTGGTTCGACGAGAGCTGGCTCAGCGATGACGCCGAGATTCGCGCGCTGGTCGAAAAGGGGCGGGATTACTCGCTGGAGGATCAGGCCTTGCTGGGACGCAAGCAAGCCGAGTTGCTGGCGCGCGTGCTGCCCGTATATCGCGAGTTCGCCTCCACCGGCCAGATCGAGATTTCAACCACGCCCTTTTACCACCCCATCCTCCCTTTGCTTTGCGATTCCGACATTGCCGCCCAGGCTCATCCCGGCGTGTCGCTGCCGCCGCGATTCCGCTACCCCGAGGACGCCCGCGCCCAACTGGAGAAGGCTCGCGATTACATCACCAGGCTGTTCGGTTCGCCGCCCGCGGGATTGTGGCCATCGGAAGGCGCAGTGTCCGACGAGGCGCTCGCGCTGGCGGCCCAGGCCGGCTTTCGGTGGTCTGCCAGCGATAACGGCGTACTGAGCCGCACGCTGGGGCGTCCTGCCGGTCCCGCCGAAACTTACAGGCCTTATCGGTGGAAGCAGGAGGGCAACGAACTCCTGATGATCTTTAGAGATCACTTCCTCAGTGATCTGGTGGGATTCGTGTATTCGCGTATGGCTCCTGCCGAGGCGGCACGCGACCTGCTCGAGCGCATCCGGGAAAACTGTCGCCCGATTCTGAGCTCGGGACGCGATGCGCTAGTGCCGATCATTCTGGACGGGGAAAATGCCTGGGAATATTACGAACGCAACGGCCGCCCCTTCCTGCGCGAACTTTACCGGCGCATCAGCGAGGATGGCTCGATGGCCGCGGTCACGGTCAGCGAGGCCCTGGAACGGCTGGAGCCCGAGCCGCTGGAGAAAATCTTTCCGGGATCCTGGATCAACGCCAATTTTGACATCTGGATCGGCCACGAAGAGGACAACCGGGCCTGGGAGCAGTTGCTGCGGGCGCGGCAACTCTATGCGGACCGCGCAGCCACGGCATCGCCCGCCGAGCGGTCGCTGGCCTACGAAGAGCTGTTGATCGCGGAAGGCAGCGACTGGTGTTGGTGGTACGGGCCCGAGCACGAATCGGCCAACCGCCATGAGTTCGATGAACTTTACCGCGCGCACCTCGCCAATGTTTACCGGGCGCTCCGGCTGCCACCGCCCGAGGACCTTTCGCGCCCCATTCTGAAAGTTGCGGTTGCGGAGTTGCACACGCCGCCCACGGGCTGGATTCGGCCCGTTCTCGATGGCGTCGTGACCTCCTACTTCGAATGGCTGGGCGCGGGCCAGTACCGGGTGGATTTCAAGCAGAGCGCCATGCACGGGCGGCGCTTTCTGATCCGTGAACTCTACTACGGCTGCGACGAAGCCAGTTTGTATCTGCGGCTCGATCTCATGACGGAGAGTCTCGGCGAGGAACTGGAAGCGCGCATGGTGCTGGAGGCCATGAAACCCGGCGCCCGGACTTCGAGCTACCGGATTCTGCTGACCCCGGGGTCGGCAAAACTGGCGGAAGCGTCGCCGCCCGAAGCGGCGGCAGGCATCGCGATCGCCTGGCAGAGGATTCTGGAGGTACGCCTATCTCTGGCCACGCTGGGTGCGGCGACTGGAGATCGGGTTCGCGTGCAATTGTCCTTGTGGAAGGACGGGCTGCCGCTCGACGCTGTGCCGCGCCAGGGATGGCTGGAAATCGGCACGGCGGAGCCGGTGGAGTGGTCCGTATAGAGGGCGGAAAACGAAAAGGCCCGGCGTTGCCGGGCCTAGATCTTAGCCTCCGGGCGACGACCTACTCTCCCACGCGGTTGCCCGCGCAGTACCATCGGCGCTGAGGGGCTTAACTTCCGTGTTCGGGATGGGAACGGGTGTTTCCCCCTCGCTATGATCACCCGGAGGAAACTTGTTATGACTGCCGGAAAACAGGAAGGAACCGGCACTGAATATGGACGGGCCGCCGCACGCGACCAAGCTGTGTCGGTGGTAAATTTTATGGTCAAGCCGAACGGGCTATTAGTAGCGGTAAGCTCAGCGTGTTACCACGCTTACACATCCGCCCTATCAACCTGGTAGTCTACCAGGGCCCTTCTTAGCCTTTCGGCTTGGGAGACCTTATCTTGGGGAGGGCTTCGCGCTTATATGCGTTCAGCGCTTATCCCGACCGGACTTCGCTACCCAGCTGTGCCGCTGGCGCGACAACTGGATCACAAGAGGTCCGTCCACCCCGGTCCTCTCGTACTAGGGGCAGCTCCCCTCAAGTCTCCTGCGCCCACCGCAGATAGGGACCGAACTGTCTCGCGACGTTCTGAACCCAGCTCACGTACCGCTTTAATGGGCGAACAGCCCAACCCTTGGGAGCTTCTTCACCCCCAGGATGCGATGAGCCGACATCGAGGTGCCAAACCGGAGCGTCGATGTGGACTCTCGGCTCCGATCAGCCTGTTATCCCCGGCGTACCTTTTATCCGTTGAGCGATGGCCCTTCCATACAGGACCACCGGATCACTAGGGCCTGCTTTCGCACCTGCTTGACTTGTAGGTCTCGCAGTCAACCCGGCTTGTGCCCTTGCACTCAACGGCTGATTTCCAAACAGCCTGAGCCGAGCTTCGCGCGCCTCCGTTACCGTTTAGGAGGCGACCGCCCCAGTCAAACTACCCGCCTACCAGGGTCCCTCTCCCGGATCACGGGAGCAGGTTAGAACCACAGAACGGTTAGGGTGGTATCTCACCGGCGGCTCCCCCCAGCCCGAAAGCCAGGGTTCAAAGCCTCCCACCTATCCTGCGCAAACCGCCCCATAGTTCACTGGTAGGGTGCAGTAAAGGTGCACGGGGTCTTTCCGTCTAGCGGCGGGCACCCGGCGTCTTCACCGGGACCACAAGTTCGCCGGGCGGGTCGTTAAGACAGTCCTCACGTCGTTACGCCATTCGTGCAGGTCGGAACTTACCCGACAAGGAATTTCGCTACCTTAGGACCGTTATAGTTACGGCCGCCGTTCACCGGGGCTTCAGTTCGGAGCTTCGCAGCGTTCTTGCGAACGCCGCTAACCCCTCCCTTTAACCTTCCGGCACTGGGCAGGCGTCAGCCCCTATACGTCGTTTTCGACTTTGCAGAGACCTGTGTTTTTGTTAAACAGTCGCGTGAGGCCTTTCACTGCGGCCCCCAGGTTGCCCTGGAGGCGCCCCTTCTCCCGAAGTTACGGGGCCAATTTGCCTAGTTCCTGAACGACCCATCACCCGAGCGCCTGAGAATATTCATCCCGTCTACCTGTGTCGGTTTGGGGTACGGGCACCCTGACTCTCCTTAGAGGCTTTTCCTGGCGGACGGCCGGGCGGATTTGCCTCTCCCGGCCTCCCTTCAGCCAGCCAGAGGAACCATTGCTCTGGCCAACCTCCGGGCCGCGTCCCCCCATCGGTCTTTGCCGAGCCAGGGTGGTCACGGAATATTAACCGTGTGTCCATCAGCTACGCCTTTCGGCCTCGCCTTAGGTCCCGACTAACCCTGAGCGGACGAACCTTGCTCAGGAACCCTTAGACTTTCGGCGACCAGGATTCTCACCTGGTTTCTCGCTACTTATGCTGGCAGAGTCACTTCCCAGCAGTCCAGCCGTCCTCACGGTCGGCCTTCACCCCGCTGGGAACGCTCTCCTACCACCCGTTTCCGGGTCCGCAGCTTCGGTACCGCGCTTGAGCCCCGTTGGATTGTCGGCGCCGAGTAGCTCGACCAGTGAGCTTTTACGCTTTCTTTAAAGGATGGCTGCTTCTAAGCCAACCTCCTGGCTGTCTTAGCCACTCGACCTCCTTTCCCACTTAGCGCGGATTCCGGGACCTTAGCTGGCGGTCTGGGCTGTTTCCCTCTCGACGATGGAGCTTAGCCCCCACCGTCTGACTCCCGCGCTGCTCGTTCGCGGCATTCGGAGTTTGGTTGGATTCGGTAGCCTGGAAAGGCCCCTAGTCCATCCAGTGCTCTACCACCGCGACGGACCGCGCGAGGCTAGCCCTAAAGCTATTTCGGAGAGAACGAGCTATCACGGAATTTGATTAGCCTTTCACCCCTACCCTCAGCTCATCCGAGCTGTTTTCAACCAACACCGGTTCGGGCCTCCATCCGTTGTTACACGGATTTCACCCTGGCCAAGGGTAGATCATCCCGCTTCGCGTCTATTCCCGGCGACTCATCGCCCTGTTAGGACTCGCTTTCGCTTCGGCTCGCTTTCGCTTAACCTCGCCGCCGAGAATAACTAGCCAGCTCATTATGCAAAAGGCACGACGTCAGGCATTCCCGCGAGTTGCCCCGCGGGCATAGCCCTCCGACTGCTTGTAGGCGTGCGGTTTCAGGTCCTCTTTCACTCCCCTAGCAGGGGTGCTTTTCACCTTTCCCTCACGGTACTAGTGCACTATCGGTCGCAAGCGGTATTTAGCCTTGCCGGATGGTCCCGGCTGCTTCCCGCAGGGTTCCACGTGTCCCGCGGTACTCAGGATCCACCAGGAGCCGGTTCGCGTTTTCGCCTACAGGGCTGTCACCTTCTATGGCCGGCCTTTCCAGACCGTTCGACTAACGCTCCCCGTACTCCCTTTCGGCGGTTGCCCGCCTAACGTGGTCCTACAACCCCGGGCTCTCCTCGCGGATCGCCCGGTTTGGGCTGTTCCGGTTTCGCTCGCCACTACTCCCGGAATCACGGTTGTTTTCTTTTCCTCTGGGTACTGAGATGGTTCACTTCCCCAGGTGCGCCTCGCACGGCTATGGATTCACCGTGCGATAGCCGGTGTTCACACCGGCTGGGTTCCCCCATTCGGAGATCCCCGGATCACAGCTTGCTTGCAGCTCCCCGGGGCTTATCGCAGCTTGCCACGTCCTTCCTCGCCCGCTTGCGCCTAGGCATCCACACGCACGCCCTTAGTAGCTTGACCATAAAATTTACCCCGGACACAGGATAAACTCATGGCCGCTCTCGCTCCCGCTGTACCAGGACAGCGAGGGCGAACTTGTGCGTGGCTTGCCCGTCCATATTCAGTTGTCAAAGAACTCGCGCAGCCAATCCCGCGGCTTGGCTGGTGGGCCTGGGTAGAGTCGAACTACCGACCTCACCCTTATCAGGGGTGCGCTCTAACCACCTGAGCTACAGGCCCTCCTCGCTCCCTCCACCTCCACGACGCCGACTGCCTTGGTGGAGCTGATCGGAGTCGAACCGACGACCTCCTGATTGCAAATCAGGCGCTCTCCCAACTGAGCTACAGCCCCACAGACAAAACAACGGCCTCGCAGGACGAGGCCGGTTGGACGCCGCCCGATTCTTCTCGGGCTTCCCTTTCAAGGCAGGAACTCCTGGCCCGACCCGACAGCTGGAGTGGAACGGCTGTCCCGCACCAAGGCGGGACTCCACCCACGGTCTCTCTTAGAAAGGAGGTGATCCAGCCGCAGGTTCCCCTACGGCTACCTTGTTACGACTTCACCCCAATCACGGGTCATACCTTGGGCCGCTGCCTCCCCTTGCGGGGTTAGCTCGCGGACTTCTGGTACAACCCGCTTTCGTGATGTGACGGGCGGTGTGTACAAGGCCCGGGAACGTATTCACGGCGCCGTGCTGATGCGCCATTACTAGCGATTCCGGCTTCATGCAGGCGAGTTGCAGCCTGCAATCCGAACTGGGGCCGGCTTTTTGCGATTGGCTCCCCCTCGCGGGTTCGCAACGCATTGTACCGGCCATTGTAGCACGTGTGTAGCCCTGGACATAAAGGCCATGCTGACTTGACGTCGTCCCCACCTTCCTCCAGCTTATCGCTGGCGGTCCCCTGAGAGTGCTCCCGCTCGAGGCGGGGTGGCAACACAGGGCGAGGGTTGCGCTCGTTGCGGGACTTAACCCAACATCTCACGACACGAGCTGACGACAGCCATGCAGCACCTCGGCTCCCGTCCCTTGCGGGAGGGCCCCTCTTTCGAGGGGCTTTCGTGAGCCGTTCGAGCCCAGGTAAGGTTCTTCGCGTTGCGTCGAATTAAACCACATGCTCCACCGCTTGTGCGGGCCCCCGTCAATTCCTTTGAGTTTCAGCCTTGCGACCGTAC
>Ga0078972_1001936_pt1 | contig 72340 bp, 53 predicted proteins | sample YelNatPaOPGAMG01_FD_67568 | JGI IMG/M metagenome (GOLD analysis project Ga0078972, IMG submission 67568) | Hot spring thermophilic microbial communities from Obsidian Pool, Yellowstone National Park, USA - OP-RAMG-01 (SPADES assembly) (version 2) | ecosystem: Environmental > Aquatic > Thermal... | reverse complement strand
ATAACGTAGGCCGTTGGTGCGGCGGCGATTTGGGGGGAAGGCCGGTCGGTCCGGCGGCGACGTTGCGGTGCGACACCCGGACGCGGCCCGCGGATTTGCGGCAAAACTGTGGCCGCCGCCATCGTCGGAACTGTTTCTCTACGACTCGACACCGTCGGGAACGCCAGGTCCGCGGCGGCCGCACGGCACGCCTCGGCGACTCCTGCCAAAATCATTGCAGAATAGCTTAATTCGGGTAGACGATGCGAATGTGGTTCTTGCGTTTGGTAATACGTGGTGGCGAAAGGCATAGTTGTGCAATCGATGTGCTGACACCCTCGTCGAGTCGGCCACTCGGCGCGGCCGGTTGGGGGCGACCGGACGCCCCGGCGATTGCGGCCCGGCCGCGGACGGGCGCGCCCTCTCAAACACCGAGATGCCGTGGCCTGAGTCACAATTTTGGCGTGATTCGGCTCACTGTCGGCCCGCGGAGTACGGCAGATGACGTCAGCGCGAAATCCGAGGTTGACCTGCGGCGATATTTCATCAACCGGTCCGTGATCGGTTCGTTATAGGAACGAGATATCGATTTTCTGAAGATGAAAAACATGAGCGGTTCTCGTAGCGTCCCTGGTGCCCCCAGACGGGCAAACCAAAACTGAATCCACGGCCCCGCGTGTGAGCGGGGGTGGGAGCGGCACGAGCCGCCCCCGGCCGGCGCGGCTGACTGCCCGCCAGGCAGATGCGAACCCCCGCTGTCGTGCCGAAACGAGACGGCACGCCCCAGAGAGCCACTTCCGTACAGACATGGCACCAAGCCCGCCTCGGTGGGCTTGCTTTGGCGCGCGCAAACCCGAAAGGAACACCTTTTGAAGAACGCCCGCAAGACGCTCATTGCTGCCGCGATCACCGGAACACTCGTCAGCATGTCGTCTGCCCCCACCGCGACCGCGGAGCCTGCCGGCCTGGAACTCAACGGGCCGTCCCCCGCTCCCGCGGGTTTCGACCCGAACCTGCCCCCGCCACCGGACGCCCCGCCGGCTCCGGACGCGCCGCCGCCACCGGACGCCCCGCCGCCCGCCGACTTCGACCCGAACCTGCCGCCGCCGCCGGACGCCCCGCCGGCCCCGGATGCGCCGCCGCCGCCGGACGCCCCGCCGGGACCCGACGCGCCGCCGCCGCCGCAGCGGGCGTACAGCGTGAACTGGGACGCCATCGCACGATGCGAATCGGGGGGGAACTGGGCGATCAACACGGGCAACGGCTACGTCGGCGGTCTGCAGTTCACGCCGAGCACCTGGCGTGCCAACGGCGGAAGTGGCTCCCCGGCCAGCGCGAGTCGCGAGGAGCAGATCCGCGTCGCCGAGAACGTGCTGCATTCGCAGGGCATCGGCGCGTGGCCGGTCTGCGGTCGGCGTGGCTGACAACAGCCGCGGCCGGCGGCTCGAGGACTGACAGCCGTCGAAACGCCATAGGTGAGGAATGCCGGGCCCCGGGCCCGGCATTCCTTGTCGGCGGGGGCCGCCGGAGCGGTCGTCGGTCGGGTAGCGTCGGGATCCGTGACCGCAACGCCGCGCGAATTCGACATCGTCGTGTACGGGGCGACCGGCTTCGTCGGGAAGCTGACCGCCGAGTATCTGGCGCGAGCGGGCGGAGGTGCCCGCATCGCGCTCGCCGGCAGGTCGGCCCAGCGCCTGCGCGCCGTGCGCGACACCCTGGGGGAGTCCGCGCAGTCCTGGGAGCTGCTGGTCGCGGATGCCTCGTCGCCGTCGACGCTCGACGAGATGGCCGCGCGCACGCGGGTGGTCGTCACCACGGTCGGGCCCTACACCCGCTACGGTCTGCCACTCGTGGCCGCCTGCGCCGCGGCGGGCACCGATTACGCAGACCTCACCGGCGAGGCGATGTTCGTCCGCGACAGCATCGACCTTCACCACAAGCAGGCCGCCGACACCGGCGCCCGCATCGTGCATGCCTGCGGGTTCGATTCCGTACCCTCCGACCTGAGCGTGTACGCGCTGTACCGAGCGGTTCGCGACGCGGACGCCGGTGAGCTCACCGACACCGATCTGGTGGTGAAGTCGTTCTCCGGGGGGCTGTCGGGCGGCACCATCGCGTCGATGATGGAGGTGCTGAACACCGCCTCCACCGATCCCGACGCCCGCCGCCAGCTCGCCGACCCCTACACGCTGACACCCGACCGTCACGCCGAACCCGAGCTCGGGCCCCAGCCCGACCTGCCGTGGCGCCGTGGCCGCCAGATCGCGCCGGAATTGGCCGGCCTCTGGACGGCGGGCTTCGTCATGGCGCCCTACAACACGCGGATCGTTCGCCGCAGCAACGCCCTGCTGGACTGGCGATACGGTCACCGGTTCCGCTACAGCGAAAGCATGAGCGTGGGATCGTCGCCGGTCGTCGCGCCGCTGGCCTCCGCCGTCGTCACCGGGATGGCCGGTGCCACGTTCGGGTTGGGCAGCCGCTATTTCCGGCTGCTGCCGCGCCGGCTGGTGGAGCGGGTCGCGCCCAGGCCGGGCACCGGCCCCAGCGCCGCGGCGCGCGAGCGCGGCTACTACCGGATCGAGACCTACACCACCACCGGCAGCGGGGCCCGCTATGTGGCGCGCATGGAACAGCGGGGCGACCCGGGCTACCAGGCGACCTCCGTGTTGCTGGGGGAGTGCGGCCTCGCCCTGGCGATGGACCGCGACAAGCTCTCCGAGCTGCGCGGCGTGCTGACGCCCGCGGCCGCGATGGGTGAGGCGCTGCTGGAGCGCTTCCCGGCCGCAGGTGTGTCGCTGCGGATCGATCGACTGGCCTAGATTCACCCCCGACCGTGCCGGCGGGCCGGGCGCACCCCGTTCGGGCGCCTACAGGCCGGCGCGCGGCGCTTCCTAGAATTGACGGGTGACCGCCAGCCGCAGCTCCGCCACCGACCTGCCCACATCGTGGGACCCCGGTGCGACAGAGAGCCTGATCTACCAGAAGTGGCTGGATGCCGGCTACTTCGCGGCGGACCCGACCAGCCCCAAACCCGGGTATTCGATCGTGCTGCCGCCGCCCAACGTGACCGGCAGCCTGCACATGGGCCATGCGCTGGAACACACCATGATGGACGCCCTGACCCGCCGCAAGCGGATGCAGGGGTATGAGGTGCTGTGGCAGCCGGGCATGGACCACGCGGGCATCGCGACCCAGAGCGTGGTGGAAAAGCAACTCGCGGTCGACGGCAGGACCAAGGAAGACTTCGGCCGCGAGCTGTTCGTCGAGAAGGTCTGGGACTGGAAGCGTGAGTCGGGCGGTGCGATCGGCGCCCAGATGCGCCGGCTCGGCGACGGCGTGGACTGGAGCCGGGACCGGTTCACCATGGACGAGGGCCTGTCGCGGGCGGTGCGGACCATCTTCAAGCGGCTCTACGATGCCGGGCTGATCTATCGGGCCGAACGGCTGGTCAACTGGTCGCCCGTGCTGCAGACCGCGATTTCGGACCTCGAGGTCAACTATCTCGACGTCGAGGGCGAGTTGGTGTCTTTCCGGTACGGTTCGTCCGACGACTCGCAGCCCCACATCGTGGTGGCCACCACCCGGGTCGAGACGATGCTGGGTGACACCGCGATCGCGGTGCATCCCGACGACGAGCGCTACCGCCACCTGGTCGGCACCCACCTGCCGCACCCGTTCGTGGACCGGCAGCTCATCGTGGTCGCCGACGACCACGTGGACCCCGAATTCGGCACCGGCGCGGTCAAAGTCACGCCCGCGCACGACCCGAACGACTTCGAGATCGGGCTGCGGCACGAGTTGCCGATGATCTCCATCCTGGACACCAGGGGCCGGATCACCGGCACCGGAACGCAATTCGACGGCATGGACCGCTTCGAGGCGCGCGTCGCGGTGCGCGAGGCGCTGGCGGCGCAGGGCCGGGTCGTCGAGGAGAAGCGCCCCTACCTGCACAGCGTCGGGCATTCCGAGCGCAGCGGCGAGCCGATCGAGCCGCGGCTGTCGCTGCAGTGGTGGGTCCGGGTCGAATCGCTGGCCAAGGCCGCCGGCGACGCGGTGCGCAACGGCGACACGGTGATCCACCCGGCCGGCCTGGAGCCGCGCTGGTTCGCCTGGGTCGACGACATGCACGACTGGTGCATCTCGCGGCAGCTGTGGTGGGGCCACCGCATCCCGATCTGGTACGGGCCCGACGGCGAACAGGTGTGCGTCGGCCCGGACGAGGCACCCCCGGAGGGCTGGGAGCAGGATCCCGACGTGCTAGACACCTGGTTCTCGTCGGCGCTGTGGCCGTTCTCCACGCTCGGTTGGCCGGAGCGGACCCCGGAGCTGGAGAAGTTCTATCCGACAAGCGTTCTGGTGACCGGCTACGACATCTTGTTCTTCTGGGTGGCCCGGATGATGATGTTCGGCACCTTCGTCGGCGGCGACGACGTCCTCACCCTCGGCGGGCGCCGCGGCCCGCAGGTGCCGTTCACCGACGTCTTCCTGCACGGCCTGATCCGCGACGAATCCGGCCGCAAGATGAGCAAGTCCAAGGGCAACGTCATCGACCCGCTGGACTGGGTGGAGAAGTTCGGGGCCGACGCGCTGCGGTTCACGCTGGCCCGGGGCGCCGCTCCCGGCAGTGACCTGTCGGTCGGCGAAGACGCCGTACGGGCATCGCGCAGCTTTGTCACCAAGCTGTTCAACGCCACCAGATTCGCGCTGCTCAACGGTGCTTGCCCGGCTCCGCTACCGGACCCGGCCGACCTCACCGACACCGACCGCTGGATCCTGGGACGGCTGGAAGAGGTTCGCGCCGAAGTGGATTGGGCGTTCGACGGCTACGAGTTCGGCCGGGCTTGCGAGGCGCTCTATCACTTCACGTGGGACGAGTTCTGCGACTGGTACGTCGAGTGGGCGAAGGTGCAGCTTGCCAGCGGCCTCACGCATACCACCGCTGTGCTGGCCGCGGTGCTCGATACGTTGCTGCGACTGCTGCATCCGGTGATCCCGTTCGTCACCGAGGCGCTGTGGCAGGCCCTGACCAACCGGGAGTCGCTGGTGGTCGCCGAGTGGCCGCAGCCCTCGGGTATCGCCCTGGATCCGATTGCAGCGCAACGGATCAGTGACAGACAGAAGCTCGTCACCGAAATCCGGCGGTTCCGTAGCGATCAGGGCCTGGCGGATCGGCAGAAGGTGCCGGCCCGTTTGGCCGGTGGCGGAGAGCTGAGCGCGGAAGTGCGGGCCGTGACCTCGCTGACCGCGCCCGGTCCCGGGTTCAGTCCCTCGGCTTCACTGGAGGTATCGCTGGGTTCCGGCATGGACGACGTCCACGTGATCGAATTGGACACCTCCGGCACCATCGATGTGGCAGCAGAGCGCCGGCGCCTCGAAAAGGATTTGGCCGCAGCGCAAAAGGAGTTGGCCTCGACCGCCGCGAAACTGGACAACGCCGACTTTCTGGCCAAGGCCCCGCAGCACGTCGTCGACAAGATCCGGGACCGCCGGCGGGTGGCCGGTGAGGAAGCCGAGCGGATCACCGCGCGGCTGGCCGGGCTGCAATGACGGAACAGCCCGAGTGGGCACCGGCCGGCGACGCGGCGCCCACCCCGGACGAGATCGCGTCGCTGTGGCAGGTGGAGCACCTGCTGGATCAACGCTGGCCCGAGACGAAGATCGAACCGAGCCTGACCCGGATCAGCGCGCTGCTGGACCTGCTGGGCTCACCGCAGAAGAGCTATCCGTCGATCCACATCGCGGGCACCAACGGCAAAACCTCGGTGGCGCGGATGGTCGACGCCCTGCTGACCGCGCTGCACCAGCGCACCGGCCGCACCACCAGCCCCCACCTGCAGTCGGCGGTCGAACGCATCGCGATCGACGGCAAGCCGATCAGCCCGGCGCAGTACGTGGCGACCTACCGCGAGCTCGAGCCGTACGTCCAGATGGTCGACGCGCAGTCCCAGGCTTCACCTTCTGGGGCGGGCCTCCGCTTGAGCAAGTTCGAGGTCCTCACCGCCATGGCGTTCGCCGCGTTCGCGGATGCGCCGGTCGACGTCGCGGTGATCGAGGTGGGCATGGGCGGTCGTTGGGACGCCACCAACATGATCGACGCGCCGGTGGCCGTGATCACCCCGATCGGCATCGACCACGTCGAATATCTCGGTGACAACCTCGCCGCGATCGCCGGGGAGAAGGCCGGCATCATCGCCCGGGCGCCCGAAGGGGCGCCGGACACCGTCGCGATCATCGCCCGTCAGGCCCCCGAGGCGATGGAGGTGCTGCTGGCCCAGACCGTGCGGGCCGACGCCGCCGTGGCCCGCGAGGACGCCGAGTTCGCGGTGCTGGGCCGCCAGGTCGCCGTCGGCGGGCAGATGCTGCAGCTGCAAGGGCTGGGCGGGGTGTATTCCGACGTCTACCTGCCCCTGCACGGCGAGCACCAGGCGCACAACGCCGCGGTGGCGCTCGCCGCCGTCGAGGCGTTCTTCGGCGCGGGCGCGCAGCGTCAGCTCGACGTCGACGCCGTCCGTGCCGGTTTCGCCGCCGTCGCCAGTCCGGGCCGGCTCGAACGCATGCGCAGCGCGCCCACGGTGTTCATCGACGCCGCGCACAATCCGGCCGGTGCCGCTGCGCTGGCGCAGACGCTCACCGGCGAATTCGACTTCCGCTTCCTGGTCGGCGTGCTCAGCGTGCTCGCCGACAAGGACGTGGACGGCATCCTCGCCGCGCTGGAGCCGGCGTTCGATTCCGTCGTCGTGACCCACAACGGGTCGCCGCGCGCTCTCGATGTCGAGTCGCTGGCGCTGGCGGCGCGCCAGGTGTTCGGGCCGGATCGGGTGGCGACCGCCGAGAACCTGCGCGACGCCGTCGACGTCGCGACCGCGCTGGTCGACGACGCCTCGTCGCGTGGGGAAGCGCGGGGAGAAAGCGAGGCGTTCTCCGGCACGGGGATCGTCGTCACCGGCTCGGTGATCACGGCCGGGGCCGCGCGGACCCTGTTCGGGCGTGATCCCGAATGACCGGGCAGGCCCCCCCAAGCCCACAGCCCGACCCCCCCCAGCCCGACCCGTGGAAGGGTTTCAGCGCGGTGATGGCCGCGACGCTGATCCTGGAGGCGATCGTGGTGCTGCTGGCGATACCGGTCGTCGGCATGGTCGGGACCGGGTTCACCGCGGTGTCGCTGGGATACCTGGTCGGGCTGGCGGCGCTGTTGATCCTGCTCGCCGGGTTGCAGCGCCGGCCCTGGGCGATCTGGGCCAATCTCAGCGCGCAGGTGGTGCTGCTCGGCGGTGTCGTCGTCTACCCGGGGATCGGGTTCATCGGGGTGGTGTTCGCCGGGGTGTGGGCGCTGATCGCCTACCTGCGCGCCGAGGTGCGGCGGCGGCAGGCCCGGGGGCTGCCGCGGCGACCGCCGCCGGAGTGACCGTCCGCCCCTTCTGTACGCTCTGGAAAGTGACCGAACGGACTCTCGTACTGATCAAGCCGGACGGCGTCGAGCGGCGCCTGGTGGGCGAGATCATCATGCGCATCGAGCGTAAAGGCCTCACCATCGCGGCGCTCGAGCTCCGCTCCGTCGACGCGGAGCTGGCCGCCCGGCATTACGCCGAACACGAAGGCAAGCCGTTCTTCGGCTCCTTGCTGGAATTCATCACCTCCGGACCGGTGGTGGCCGCGATCGTGGAGGGACCGCGCGCGGTGGCCGCGTTTCGCCAGCTCGCCGGCGGCACCGACCCGGTGGACAAGGCCACGCCGGGCACGATCCGCGGCGATTTCGGGCTGGAAACGCAGTTCAACCTGGTGCACGGCTCGGATTCGGCCGATTCGGCCAAACGCGAGATCGCGCTGTGGTTTCCCGACGCGTAGCGGCCCGAAAGGTCGGGGGGCACCGGGTGCGCGGCGTGATGTGGGATACTGTCAGCGGGTGAACGTCGCCGGACCGGCGGCAGACACCCGGATGAAGACTTGGACAAGCGCGACAATCGCCTTCACGTGATATGGCGCTGCATGTCCGGCCGTCATTCAGCACGGCGCCGAGTGGGTTCGACACCAACCGCTCGGCGCGAGGCCATTGCCAAGTCCGGGAGAAGTGACCCGGGCACATAGCGCATCCCTCGCGTGGCCGCGTCGCAACGACGCGCCCGGGGGCTTGAGGAGAATACGTGGTAGACGGTGCCCCAACTTCAGACACATCACGCGAGCCGACGCCGCCGGAGGACCTGCCGAACCGGCTGAGGGTTCATCAGCTGGCCCGGGCGCTGGGCAGCACCAACAAGGAGGTGCTGGAGGCGCTCGTCACGCTGGACGGGCAGATGCGCAACGTGCAGTCCGGCGTGGACCGCGAGGACGCGCTGCGGGTGCGTGACCTGCTGTTCGTCAAGTCCCCGGTGGAGGTCGCGGAGGCCCCCGACGAATCGCTGTTTTCGCAGGCGCCGGAGGCCGGCGGAGCGGAAGCCGCCGCAAGCGCGCAAAGCGCTGTCGAGCGGCCGCACTACATGCCCCTGTTCGTCGCACCGCAACCGGTGGAGGCCGACGCCGGCGACGACGGCGGCGACGACGGCGATTCGGATGACGCCGACGACAACGATGACGACGACGAGCAGACCGATCGGCCGGCCAACCGGCGCCGCCGCCGGGGCCGGCGGGGCCGGGGCCGCGGCCGCGGTGAGCAGGGTGGACCCGACGGCCAGGGCGATTCCGGCGACGACGGGGTGGCCGGCGGAGCCTCGGACTCGGACGACGCCGACGACTCCGATGACGCCGACTCCGGTGACGACGACTCCGGTGACGACGACTCCGGTGACGACGAGAACGGTTCTGCGGAGGGCGCGACTCGCCGCCGCCGCCGGCGCCGGCGCCGCAAATCGGGTTCGGTCGACGACAACGACGAGTCCGCGTCGCCCGACGACCCGCCGAACACGGTGGTGCACGAGCGTCCCTCACGCGGCGGCAAGAACAGCGGCGCCGGCGGTTCGGGGAACGGCACGGCCGGTGCCGAGATCAAGGGCATCGACGGCTCGACCCGGCTGGAAGCCAAGCGCCAACGGCGCCGCGACGGACGCGACGCGGGCCGCCGCCGCCCACCGGTACTGACCGAGGCCGAGTTTCTGGCGCGCCGCGAGGCCGTCGAGCGGGTCATGGTGGTGCGTGACCGGGTCCGCACCGAACCACCGCACCCGGCCGCGAGGTACACCCAGATCGCGGTGCTCGAAGACGGCATCGTCGTCGAGCATTTCGTGACGTCGGCGTCGTCCGCGTCGCTGGTGGGCAACATCTACCTCGGAATCGTGCAGAACGTGCTGCCGTCGATGGAGGCGGCCTTCGTCGACATCGGTCGCGGCCGCAACGGCGTGCTCTACGCCGGAGAGGTCAACTGGGAGGCGGCCGGACTCGGCGGTTCCGACCGCAAGATCGAACAGGCCCTCAAACCCGGTGACTACGTCGTGGTCCAGGTCAGCAAGGACCCGGTCGGGCACAAGGGCGCGCGGCTCACCACGCAGGTGTCGCTGGCGGGGCGGTTCCTGGTTTACGTGCCGGGCGCGTCGTCGACGGGGATCAGCCGCAAGCTGCCCGACACGGAGCGCCAGCGGCTCAAGGACATTCTGCGCGAGGTGGTGCCGTCGGACGCCGGGGTGATCATCCGCACCGCGTCCGAGGGCGTCAAAGAGGAGGAGATCCGCAAAGACGTCACGCGCCTTGAGGAGCGCTGGAAGCAGATCGAGGCCAAGGCGGTCGAGACCAAGCAGAAGGCCGCCGGTGCCGCGGTCGCCCTCTACGAAGAGCCCGACGTGCTGGTCAAGGTCATCCGCGACCTGTTCAACGAGGACTTCTCCGGCCTCATCGTCTCCGGTGACGAGGCGTGGAAGACGATCAACGAGTACGTCGACTCCGTTGCACCCGAACTGGTTTCGAAGCTGACCCAATACGAGCCCGCCAGCGCCGAGGGCCCGGACGTCTTCGCGGTGCATCGCATCGACGAACAGCTGGCCAAGGCGATGGACCGGAAGGTGTGGTTGCCCTCGGGCGGCACACTGGTGATCGACCGCACCGAGGCGATGACGGTGATCGACGTCAACACCGGCAAGTTCACCGGGTCCGGGGGCAACCTCGAGCAGACGGTCACCAAGAACAACCTGGAGGCGGCCGAGGAGATCGTCCGCCAGCTGCGGCTGCGTGACATCGGCGGCATCGTGGTCATCGACTTCATCGACATGGTGCTCGAGTCCAACCGCGATCTCGTGCTGCGCCGGCTGACCGAAGCGCTGGCCCGCGACCGCACCCGCCACCAGGTGTCCGAGGTGACCTCCCTGGGGCTGGTGCAGGTGACCCGCAAGCGGTTGGGGACCGGGCTCGTCGAGGCGTTCTCCAGCTCCTGCCCGCACTGTGGTGGCCGGGGCATCCTGCTGCACGCCGACCCGGTCGACTCGGCGCCACCGAACGGCCGCAAATCCGAATCCGGCGGTCGGCGGGGCAAGCGATCGAAGAAGAACCGGTCCGACGAGCCCGCCGGCCAGCCCGTCGTGGCCAAGGTGCCCGTGCACGCTCCCGGTGAGCATCCGATGTTCAAGGCGATGGCGGCGGGTTCGTCGACCGGGGCCGCGCGCGACGAGGACGAATCAGGCGAGTCCGGCGACGAGCTCGACGGAGAGGCCGAGGAGCGGGGCGTGCCCGGCCTGGACGACATGGACCAGGAGGACTTCGACGACGACGGCGGCGACGAAGACGACGACGAAGACGACGACGAAGACGACGAAGACGACGACGAGGACCTCGACGAGGACGAAGACCTCGACGACGACGAACTCGACATGGAAGACGACGACGAAGACGAGGATCTGGACCCCGACGACCCCGACGTGGGGTCTGGTCCCGACGACGGTGACGCCGCGTGGGTTGGCGGCCGTCCGCGGCGGCGACGCGCGGCGGGCCGGCCGGCCGGCCCGCCGATCCAGCTGGACTGACCGCGGGAAGTGCGTCCGGTTTGACCCTGTAGCCGCTGGTCAAGTACCCTTGGTCAGTTGTCGCCGGGCGGGGCGAGCAGACCGGCCCGGCGAGCGCGGGACTCCCGGGCGATCGGCGCGGACCCGCAACCCAGACCCACCACGCACAATGCCGGTGGAATGCCGGTGGAATGCCGGTGCCATGCGCGCGAAGCGCGACAAAGCAGAGGCGAGAAAGAGGCAGGAGCAACGATGGCGACCTACGCAATCGTCAAGACGGGCGGCAAGCAGTACAAGGTCGCCGTCGGGGATGTGGTCAAGGTCGAGAAACTCGAATCCGAGCCCGGCGCCCAGGTGTCGCTGCCGGTCGCGCTGGTGGTCGACGGCGCCACCGTCACCACCGACGCCGCGGCGCTGGCCAAGGTCGCGGTGACCGGCGAGGTGCTCGAGCACACCAAGGGTCCCAAGATCCGTATCCACAAGTTCAAGAACAAGACCGGCTACCACAAGCGCCAGGGGCACCGTCAGCAGCTGACGGTCCTCAAGGTCACCGGAATCAAGTAGCGAAGGCGGCAGACATGGCACACAAGAAGGGTGCTTCCAGCTCCCGCAACGGCCGTGACTCACAAGCTCAGCGGCTGGGCGTCAAGCGGTTCGGCGGTCAGGTGGTCAAGGCCGGCGAGATTCTGGTCCGTCAGCGTGGCACCAAGTTCCACGCCGGCGTCAACGTCGGGCGGGGTGGCGACGACACGCTGTTCGCCAAGGAGGCCGGCGCGGTCGAGTTCGGGGTCAAGCGCGGGCGCAAGACGGTCAGCATCGTCGCGGCCGCCCAGAACGACTGAGCGCGCGAGCGTGCACTCACTGCGGTAGTTCGAGGCAAATCTCGCAGTAGCTGCACGTTCGGCGAGCGAGACGGGTGAGAGGACCCTCGATGCCCCGGTTCGTCGATCGCGTCGTCGTCCACACGCGGGCGGGCTCCGGCGGTAACGGCTGCGCATCGGTCCACCGCGAGAAATTCAAGCCGCTGGGTGGTCCCGACGGCGGCAACGGCGGTCGCGGCGGCAGCGTCGTGTTCGTTGTCGACGCCGGAGTCCACACGCTGCTGGACTTCCATTTCCGGCCACACATCACCGCGCCGTCCGGCAAGCAGGGGATGGGCAACAACCGGGACGGCGCGGCCGGCGAGGACCTGGAGGTCAAGGTTCCCGACGGGACCGTCGTGCTGGACGAGAACGGCCGGCTGCTGGCCGACCTGGTCGGGGTGGGCACCCGTTTCGAGGCGGCCGCCGGCGGCCGCGGCGGTCTGGGCAACGCCGCGCTGGCGTCGCGCGCCCGGAAGGCCCCCGGCTTCGCGCTGCTCGGCGAGCCCGGCCAGTCCCGCGATCTGACGCTGGAGCTCAAGACCGTCGCCGACGCCGGGCTGGTCGGATTCCCGTCGGCCGGGAAGTCCTCACTGGTGTCGGTGATTTCGGCGGCCAAACCGAAGGTCGCCGACTACCCGTTCACCACGCTGGTCCCCAACCTCGGTGTGGTCTCGGCCGGCGAGCACGCGTTCACCGTCGCCGACGTGCCCGGCCTGATCCCGGGTGCGTCGGCGGGCCGCGGTCTGGGCCTGGATTTCCTGCGGCACATCGAGCGGTGCGCGGTGCTGGTGCACGTGGTGGACTGTGCCACCGCCGAACCGGGTCGCGACCCCATCTCCGACATCGACGCGCTGGAAGCCGAACTCGCCGCCTACACACCCACGCTGCAGGGGGACGCGGCGCTGGGCGACCTCGCCGAGCGTCCCCGCGCGGCGGTGCTCAACAAGATCGACGTGCCCGAGGCCCGCGAGCTGGCCGAGTTCGTCCGCGACGAGATCGCCGAGCGTGGCTGGCCCGTGTTCCTGGTGTCCACGGTCACTCGAGAAGGCTTGCAGCCATTGATCTTCGGGCTGTGGCAGATGATCTCGGCCTACCGCGCCGCCCGGCCGCCCGCCGTGGCGCGCCGACCGGTGATCCGGCCTGTTCCCGTCGACGACAGCGGCTTCACGGTGGAGTCCGACGGGCAGGGTGGGTTCGTCGTCAGGGGGGCCCGGCCCGAGCGCTGGATCGGCCAGACCAACTTCGACAACGACGAGGCCGTGGGTTATCTCGCCGACCGCCTGGCGCGTCTGGGCGTCGAAGACGAACTGCTGCGGCTGGGCGCCCGGCCGGGGTGCGCGGTGACGATCGGCGAGATGACGTTCGACTGGGAGCCGCAGACGCCCGCCGGGCGGCAGGTTCCCATGTCCGGACGAGGCACCGACGCGCGCCTGGAGCGCACCGGGCGCGTCGGCGCCGACGAACGCAAGGCCGCCCGCCGCCGCCGCCGCGAACACGATCACGACCCGGGTGCCGGCGCGTGAGCGAGCACCGCGGGGCCATCCGGTCCGCCCGCAGCCTGGTGGTCAAGATCGGCACCAACGCGCTGACCACGCCGTCCGGTGTGTTCGATGCCGGCCGGCTGGCCGGACTGGCCGATGCCATCGAGGCGCGCATGAAGGCCGGCACCGACGTCGTCATCGTGTCTTCGGGCGCCATCGCCGCGGGCATCGAGCCGCTCGGCCTGTCAAGGCGCCCAAAGGATTTGGCGACTAAACAGGCGGCGGCCAGCGTCGGGCAGGTCGCGTTGGTGAGTTCGTGGAGCGCGGCCTTCGCCCGGTACGGCCGCACGGTCGGGCAGGTGTTGCTGACCGCGCACGACATCTCGATGCGGGCCCAGCACACCAACGCCCAGCGCACCCTGGACCGGCTGCGGGCCCTGCACGCGGTGGCCATCGTCAACGAGAACGACACGGTGGCCACCAACGAGATCCGGTTCGGAGACAACGACCGGCTGTCGGCACTGGTGGCCCACCTGGTGGGCGCCGAGGCGCTGGTGCTGCTGTCCGACATCGACGGCCTCTACGACGCCGACCCCCGCAAGACCCAGGGCGCGCGGTTCATTCCGGAGGTGTCCGGCGCGGCGGATCTGGACGGCGTGATCGCCGGTCCGGGCAGCCACCTGGGCACCGGCGGAATGATGTCGAAGATGTCGTCGGCACTGCTGGCCGCCGATGCCGGGGTCCCGGTGCTGCTGGCCGCCGCGTCCGATGCCGCGACCGCGCTGACCGACGCATCGGCCGGCACGGTGTTCGCCGCCCGGCCCAATCGCATGTCGGCCCGCCGGTTCTGGGTGCGCTATGCCGCCGAGGCCGCCGGAGTGCTGACCCTCGACGAGGGCGCGGTGCGGGCGGTGGTGAGCCAGCGCCGTTCGCTGCTGGCCGCCGGTGTCGTCGAGGTGTCGGGCCGGTTCTACGCCGGCGACGTCGTCGAATTGCGGGGCCCGGACGCGGTGATGGTGGCCCGGGGAGTGGTCGCCTACGACGCCCCCGAACTGGCGACGATGATGGGCCGCTCGACTGCGGCGCTGCCCGACGAGCTGCGCCGGCCCGCGGTGCACGCCGACGACCTCGTCGCGGTGAACGGCCCCGCGGGAGTGGTCAGTTGAAGGGGTTGCTGTTGGCCTGCCACGCGGCCGATTCGGGTCGCGGTCCGTAACGGCGGGCGTAGTCGTCGTGCATCTGCGCTTGTCTCTCGTGTTTGAGCGCATCGACCAGGTTCGGGTCCAGGCCGTGCTGCGCCAACCGGTGCCGACGCCAGACCTTGTTCAGGGCAAGCGAAACCAGCAGCGCCCAGATGTAGACCGGCACGGTCATCTCGGTGTGCACGTACAGCGAAGCGGGCAGCAGCCAGAACGGGGCGAGCACGAAAAGCGGTGGTATCGCCCACCGGATCATGTGCCTGCGCACGGCGCCTCTGCCCGCCAGGTCATTGGCGACCCAGGCGCGCATCGAATCCGGAAGGCACCGGCCGTACGAGTAGGCGATGTACTGGAACAGGTTGGGTTTGTCGCTGGCCATCGTGGCTCCTCTTGGCGGGATTTCAGGACTGCAGGGCGCCGGCGGCCAGGGCCGCGGAATTGATCCGGGTCAGCACCTGGTGCAGGTGCGCAAGTTCGACCATGTCGACGCCCAGACGTGCGACGACGGCGGACGGGACCTCCTGCGCGCGTCGACGCAGGGCGACGCCGCGGTCGGTGAGTTCCACCGCGGTGCAACGCTCGTCGGCGGGGTTTCGGCTACGGGTGATCAGGCCGAGCGCGTCCAGGCGTTTGAGCATGGGCGACAGCGTGGCCGAATCCAGCTGAAGCATGGCCGCGATCTCCTTGACCGCCAACGGTTCCTGCCGCGATGCCTTCCGATGATCCCAGAGCGCGAGCATCACCAGGTACTGCGGGTGGGTGAGCCCCAACGGTTCCAACAGCGGCCGGTAGACGGCCAGGACGGCGCGGTTGGTGATGCTCAACGCGAAGCAGACCTGCTGTTCAAGGGCGAGCGGGTCGATCTCCGTCGCGTGCTGGGCCATATAGACATCGTACGCGAATAGTTAGCGTGCTAACTAAGTTGCGTTGGTCACGCCGGGGTGGTCATGGCGCCGACGTGGCGCTGAGGTCCACACCACCGGAAACTATTTCGGCGAGCGTGGTCGCCAACTCCGCATCGTGGCCCGGGGGCCGGCCCGGCAGGTCCTGCCGGCAGGCCCGCTCGACCATCCAGGTCAGCATGCCGGCGGTGGTGGCCGCGGGAAGTTCCCGGCGGATCAAGCCGGCGGCCCGGCCTTCCTCGATGACACCGGTCGGTCGCTGAGAGACGGACATCGGCAACTCGCGGGCCGTCACCGGGTCGTAGCCGGCCATCTCGTTTGAGGGCGACCGGCGCCGGCCGGTGACGCCGATAGGCGTCGATGATGCCGGCCATTCCGGTGCGCACGTCCTCCGGATTGTGCCGCCAGGCCACGTCCCACCAGCGTTCGGCGCCGGCGGCCAGGCCGGCGAACACGTGGCCGGCGACGCCGCGGGAAATTTCATTCACGCGATCCGCAGCATCCCCTGCGACGTCTAGAGGTTCGGCGGTGGCGCCGGCGCCCCACCCAGTTCGCACGCCAGCAGCGTCAGCAGTTCGGAGCACCCGCCCTCGACCTTGAGGGTGGCCAGGTCGTCACCGCGGGTGCGTCCGCGGTTGAGGATGGCGACCGGGATGCCGAGTGCGGCGGCGTGCCGCACGAACCGGTAGCCGGAGAACACGGTCAGCGACGAACCGGCGACGAGCAGGGCATCGGCCTGCTCCACCAGTGAGCAGGCTTGGGCGACAACGTGTTTGGGAACGCTTTCGCCGAAATAGACGATGTCGGGTTTGAGCATGCCGGCGCACCGCGGGCAGTCCAGGTAGCGGAACGAGCCGGTGTCGGCGACGACGGCGTCGGCGTCGGGAGCCACCGACGGCCCGCCGAGCGCCCGGGCGCGCGCGAGGAAGCCGGGGTTGAGCGTCTCGAGTTGGTCGGCCAGGGCCGCGCGGCTCATGGTGTGGCCGCAACCCAGGCAGACCACCCGCGCGTAGGTGCCGTGCAGGTCGACCACGTTGACGCTGCCGGCTTTGGTGTGCAGCAGGTCGACGTTCTGGGTGATCACGCCGGTGACGACCCCCGCTCGCTCCAGCGCGGCCAGCGCCCGGTGCCCGGCGTTGGGCATGGTGTCGGCCATGTGGCGCCAGCCGACGTGGTTGCGCGCCCAATAACGTTGGCGGAAAGACGGATCGGACGTGAACTGGCGGATGGTCATCGGATTGCTCGGCGGTGAATCCGGGCCCCGGTAGTCCGGAATGCCGGAGTCGGTGGAGATTCCCGCGCCCGTCAGCACGGCGACGCGGCGGCCGGCCAGCAGCGCGACCAGTTCCGGCGATTCTGCGCAGACGACCACCTCTCCGAGGTTAGCGGCCCGGCGCGGTGCGCGAGTGTCTGCACGACGACACGCCGTTGCGGGCGGCATTGTGCGCACGCTCGCGCCGACGATCAGCTCAGGGGCTCCGCATCCGCGGGAACCGCGGCCGGGAAATGGCGCAGGTAGGCGTCGAGCGCGCGGTAGAAAATGCACTGCTCGGTGACCTGCCCGGTCAACACCAACCGCTTGGTGCCACGACGGTGCAGCAGGTACTCGAGCGCCGTCCCGGCTTCACCGGGTCGGGCCGTTCGCCATCGAGCGCGGATTCGGCGCTGTCGGAGAACTCGCGCGCGCGGCGGACCAGATCCGGCAGCGGCCCGATGATGTTGGCGACATGGGGTAGCAGTGCTTCAGCATCGGGTGCCGATAGGTGTTCGGCGTCACTGGGGGGGAGCACTCATGCGGCAACGTGTACCCGGCAAACCGGTGCTGAGGGCGCCTGGGCGAGAATGGGAAAGCGATGGACTTCTACAACAGCTACAGCCAGGGCTTCGTCCGCGTCGCCGCGTGTACCCACCACACCACGCTGGCCGATCCGGCCGCGAACGCCGCGTCGGTGGTGCGGCTGGCCCGCCAGTGCCACGACGACGGGGTCGCGCTGGCCGTCTTCCCCGAGCTGACGCTGTCCGGCTACTCCATCGAGGACATCCTGCTGCAAGACACGCTGCTCGGTGACGTCGAAGGCGCGCTCGCCGAGCTCGTCGCGGCCTCGACCGATCTGTTGCCCGTGCTGGTGGTCGGTGCCCCGCTGCGGCACCGGCATCGCATCTACAACGCCGCGGTGGTGATCCACCGCGGTGTCGTGCTCGGCGTGGCGCCCAAGTCCTACCTGCCCACCTACCGGGAGTTCTACGAGCGTCGCCAGATCGCGCCCGGTGACGGCGAGCGCGGCACCATCCGCATCGGCGGCCCCTCCGGCTCGATCGAGGCCCCGTTCGGCCCCGACCTGCTGTTCGCGGCGACGGATTTGCCCGGCTTCGTGCTGCACGTCGAAATCTGCGAGGACATGTTCGTGCCGATTCCGCCCAGCGCGGAGGCGGCCCTGGCGGGGGCGACGGTGCTGGCCAACCTGTCCGGCAGCCCGATCACGATCGGGCGCGCCGAGGACCGTGGCCTGCTGGCGCGTTCGGCGTCGTCCCGGTGCCTGGCCGCCTACGTCTACGCCGCCGCGGGCGAGGGCGAATCGACCACGGACCTGGCCTGGGACGGCCAGACCATGGTGTGGGAGAACGGGGTGCTGCTCGCCTCCTCCGAACGGTTCCCGAAGGGGGAGCGGCGCAGCGTCGCCGATGTCGACACCGAGCTGCTGCGCTCCGAACGGCTGCGCATGGGGACGTTCGACGACAACCGGCGCCGCCACCGCGCGTCGACGGAGTCGTTCCGGCGCATCGAGTTCCGGCTTGATCCGCCGGGCGGCGACATCGGCCTGTGTCGCGAGGTCGAGCGCTTTCCGTTCGTTCCCGCGGATGCGCAACGGCTGCAACAGGATTGCTACGAGGCCTACAACATCCAGGTGGCCGGGCTCGAACAGCGGCTGCGGGCCCTGGACTACCCGAAGATCGTCATCGGGGTCTCCGGCGGGCTGGACTCGACACATGCGTTGATCGTCGCCGCGCGCGCGATGGACCGCGAGAAACGCCCGCGCGGCGACATCCTGGCCTTCACGCTGCCGGGGTTCGCGACGGGGGACCGCACCAAGCGCAACGCGATCGAGCTGTGCCGCGCGCTGGGCGTCACCTTCTCCGAGATCGACATCCGCGACACTGCCGCGCTGATGCTCCAGGAGATCGATCACCCGTTCGCGCGCGGCGAGAAGGTGTACGACGTCACCTTCGAGAACGTGCAGGCCGGGTTGCGCACCGACTACCTGTTCCGGCTCGCCAACCAGCGCGGCGGGATCGTGCTGGGCACCGGCGACCTCTCCGAGCTGGCGCTGGGCTGGTCGACGTACGGCGTCGGCGACCAGATGTCGCACTACAACGTCAACGCCGGTGTCCCCAAGACGCTGATCCAGCACCTGATCCGCTGGGTGATCTCCACCGGCGAGTTCGAGGCCGAGGTCGGCGAGGTGCTGCAGTCGGTGCTCGACACCGAGATCACACCGGAGCTGGTCCCCAGCGGAGCGGAAGAAGAGCTGCAGAGCAGCGAGGCCAAAGTCGGACCGTATGCGCTGCAAGACTTTTCACTGTTCCACGTGCTGCGCTACGGGTTCCGGCCGTCGAAGGTGGCGTTTCTGGCCTGGCACGCGTGGCACGACCCCGAACGGGGCAACTGGCCGCCGGGATTCCCCGACGAGAAGCGACCGGCGTATTCCCTCCAGGAAATACGGCACTGGCTGCAGGTTTTCGTGCAGCGGTTCTATTCGTTCAGCCAGTTCAAGCGGTCCGCCCTGCCGAACGGCCCGAAGGTGTCCCACGGCGGGGCGTTGTCGCCGCGGGGGGATTGGCGCGCCCCGTCGGACATGTCGGCGCGCATCTGGCTCGACGAGATCCAGCACGAGGTACCCGAGGAGTAGGCCGCGCAAGCTCAGCGCTCGTAGGTGCCGGTGAGCGTGCCCCGAGCCAGCAGGTGGCCGCGCATCGCAACCAACAGGGCCTTGACCGAGTCGACAACGGCGGGTATCGGTTCGTCGATCGCGAACACCTGAAACCGGTAGTGGTGGGGTCCGTGGCCGGGGAGCGGGCGAGGCCCGGCGTAGCCGCGATGCCCCAGATCCGCTCGCAGGAAACGCATTCCGGGGCTGCCCGGGCGCAGCGAACCCGCGGTGGCCTCGAGCACCGTCGGTTCGATCACCGCGACGGTGTGCAGCAGCGGCCGGTGCAGCGGGACGTCGACATCGTCGATGACGAGCACCACCTGCCGCGTCCCGGGCGGCAGCCCTTCCCAGCGTAGCGGCGGAGAGATGTTGTCTCCGACCCCCTTTCCCGCGCTGGACGGCGGCATGGCCGCGCCGTCGTCGAACGCCACGCTCGTCACGCGGATGGCGTAGGGAACGTCGAATGCATTGGCAGCCAACGGGCTTCGGTGTTCACCCGCGCGGGCGCCGCGAAGCAGCCTGCCCAGCAGCGCCATCACGCGCCGCTTCCGGCGCCGCGGATCGCCACGCTGGAAGACCGCAGCAGATCGCCCAGTTCCGGGGGGAGGTAGCCCTGCTCGACCAGCCGGGGCAGCACCCCGCCGCTTTCGAGGATCTCCAGGATCAGCCCGGGCAGCGTCGGTACGGTGCCCGAGGCTCCCGTGGTGTCGTTGCGCCACGTTCCGGCGCTCAGGTCGAAGGTGCCCCGGTCGCCCTCGCGGAACACCGAGGTCGCGTCGGGGATCGTCATCGCCGGCAGACCGGCGTTGACGGCGTTGCGAAAGAACAGCGAGTTGAACTCCTCGGCGACCAGCCCGGCGACACCCAGCTCGGTGAACAACGCCGCGACCGGGCGCGACGACCCCAGCCCGAAGTTCTTGCCGGCCAGCACGACGTCGCCGGGGGAGACCTCGTCGGTCCAGCCGGGGCGGACCTTGTAGAACACGTGCCTGGCCGCCTCCGGAGGTTCCATTTTCAGCGCGTAGCCCGGATACATGTCGTCGGTGTTGAGGTTGTCGCCGAACACCCAGACCTTTCCGCCGAATGCCACCGTCATGCCGTCACGCTCCTGGGGTCGGTGATGTATCCGGCGACCGCCGAGGCCGCGACGGTCGCCGGCGAGGCCATGAAGATCTCGGCCTCGGGGCTGCCCATGCGGCCGGTGAAGTTGCGGGTGCTCGACGTGATGCACACTTCGCCGGGGCCCACGACCCCCATGTGGTAGCCGAAGCAGGCGCCACAGGTGGAGTTGGTGACGACGCCGCCCGCATCCGCGATGGCCTGCAGATACCCCAGCCGCATGGCCTCGCGGTAGACCGCCTGCGAGGCGGGGGTGACCAGGAGCCGCACCCCGGGGGCGACGGTCCTGCCGCGCAGCAGTTCCGCGGCGATCCTGAGGTCCTCGAGCTGGCCGTTGGCGCACGAACCGATGAACGCCTGGTCCACCTTCTGCCTGCCCAGCCGCGACACCGGCAGACCGTTGCGGCTGACGGTGCCCGGCCGCGCGACATAGGGTTCCAGCCCGGACAGATCGACGTGGCGGACCTCCCGGTATGCGGCGTCGGGATCCGGTGCGGCGGCGTCGTATCCGGTGATGCCGCGCTCGTCGAGGAATGCCGTCAGGACCTCGTCCGGCTCGAAGGTGCCGAAGTCGGCGGAAACCTCGGCGCACTGCGTCGCGATGGTGCGCCGGTCGTGCATCGGGATGCCGGCCAGCCCGGGGCCGCCGAACTCCAGGTTGAGGTTGGCGGCGTCGCCGTATTCGTCGGCGAGGTGGAGGAAGACGTCCTTGCCGCTCACCGTCGGCGGCACGGTACCGCTCAGTTCGTAGCGGATGGTCGGCGCGACCTGAAACCACGTCGTTCCGGTGCACATGATCGAATACACCTCGGCCGGGCCCAGCCCACGGGCCGCCGTGTTGTAGGCGCCGGCGGCGCAGGTGTGGGAATCGGCGCAGGCCAGTATCTCCCCGGGCCGCGCCAGGCCGTTCTCGGCGATCACCTGGTGGCAGATGCCGTGCCGGCCGACGTCGTAGAAGCGCTCGATGCCGAAGTCGGCGACGAACTTGCGGGCGTGCGTTCCGCCCGCGGCGTCCTTGACGGTCGGCGCCGGGACGGCGTGATCCATGACGACCGCCAGTTTGGCGGGGTCGTGGACGCGGTTCGGCGCGATCCACATGGTGGCGAACTGCAGGTCGATCAGGACGGTCATGTCGACGTCGACCACGACGGTGTCCCCCGGCGACACCGAGCCCAGACCGGCTTTGCGGGCGAGGATCTTCTCGATGACGGTCATGCCCATGAGTTGTCCCGGTGCGCGTAGCGGTCGTCGAGGGCCAGCCACTCGGCCATGCCGACGAGGTCGAAGAAGCCGGCGGGGCTGTTCGGCAGGTGGGCGGCCAGATCGCTGCCGTTGAGTTCGCAAAGGCTTTGCAGCATGCCGAATGTCGCCTGCATCAGCAGGTTGCCGGGATGGATGGCGATGGCGTAACCCAGCTCCTGCAGTCGCGACGCGGACTGCGGCGGCGTCATGCCGCCCAGCACGAGGTTGATCAGCAGCGGGGCGTCGACTTCGGCTGCGATGCGCTCGATCTCGCCGGCGTCCTGCGGCGCCTCGACGAAGATGACGTCCGCGCCCGCGCGGGCGTAACGGTTGGCGCGCTCGATTGCCTCGTCGAGTCCGAGCGGGGCGCGGGCGTCGGTGCGGGCGACCACGAGCAGGTCGTCGTCGGACCGGGCGTCCAGGGCGGCGGCGAGGGTCTGCTCGAACAGCGCCGCGTCGACGACCTGTTTGTCCGGCAGATGGCCGCACCGTTTGGGGATGACCTGGTCTTCCAGCTGGATCGCGGCCACCCCCGCCGCGTCGTACGAACGCACCGTGCGCACCACGTTCCGGAGTGCGCCGTATCCGGTGTCGGCGTCGGCGATGAGCGGGATGTCGCCCAGCGCGTCGGCGATCATCGCGGCCCGCCCCGCCATCTCGGTTGCCGTGACCAGCCCGATGTCGGGCAGGCCGAAACCCGAGGCCGCCACGCCTGCCCCGGTCATATAGGCCGCGACGTGGCCCGTGCGTTTGGTCAGTTGCGCGGAGATGCCGTCGAAAACGCCCGGCGCGACGATGAGTTCGCGCTTGCCGAGCAGCTCCCTGAGGCGTTGGCGGGCCGGGGTGGTAGCCACAGCAGGTTCCTTTCAGTCCAAGGCGCCCGCCACCGGAGCGGCGAGCAGTTCGGTCAGATGATCGGTGTCGTCGAGTTCGTCCAGACCGAGCACCGCCCGTTCGATCGCGTCGGCGCGGGCGCGGTCGGTGACCCGCTCGGCGAGCGCGTGGAACTTCGCGACGAGTTCGTCGTCGGTGACGGGGTCGGTCGGCGCGCCATGCGGTACGTCGACGCGGACCCGGTGCACGGCGCCGTCGACGGTCGTCACCGCCAGCTCGGTGCGGAACTTCTCGGTCATCGCGGCGCGGGCCGGCGATTCGTCGAGATGGACCGTGGTTGCGGCGATCAGCGACCAGATGTCGTCGGCGTCGCGGCGCGCCGGGGCGAACTGTTCGGGCAGCACGTTGCCGTCGAGCAGCGCCGCGGCGGTGACGTAGCCGATATTCATCTGCGCCCCGATCGGCGTCAGCGGTCGCTCCGGCGGCCACCAGCCGTGCTTGTAGACGGTCTCGCCGACGGTGATGTCGACCTTTGAGATGTCCTCGGGTGCAACGGATTCGCGCAGCCGTCTGGCGGCATCGATCGCCCCGTGCAGGCCGCCCATCGCGGCGTAGGGCTTGACCATGATGATCGTCGTCTCCCAGCGCCGGCCCAGCTGGCCGGTGAGCAGTGCGGCGTCGGGTTCGTGACCCTCGCCGAAAACGCTGAGGAAGCCGCCGTATTCGCGCTCGAACACCCGCTTGATGCCGGTATAGCCGGCCGCCGCCAGGCCCGCGGCGTAAAACCCGTTGCGGGCGGCCAGGCCGTGATGCATGCGTTTGCTCATGGCCTCGTACTGCGCGGCCATCAGCCCCGACGACTGGGTGGCCGCCAGCCCGAGGGCGTCTTCCAGTTGCGCGGGCGGCAGTCCGCGGAGCTTGCCCGACGCCATGGCCGCCGCGTGGGTGCCGAAGACCGACCCGGAATGCCAGCCGCGGTCGAGCATCTGGGTGCCGTGCAGGGTGTAGCCGACGCGCGGCCCCACCTCGAACCCGACGATCGCCGCGAGCAGCAGTTCGGCGCCGGTGATCGTTCCCGGCCGGGTCGCGGCCGTCGACAGCAGGGCGGGGATGACCAGCGAGCAACTGTGCAGCGGCGCGAGGGGATGGAAGTCGTCGAGCTCGAAGCCCTGGATGAACGTGCCGTTCAGGATCGCGGCGCCGGGTGCGCCGGTGGTGCGGCCGGTGCCGATGACGACGGTGTCACCCCCGCCCTCCATGCCGAGTACCGCGTCGGTGGCGAGCCGAGACCAGGGCAGCCGCGCGCCGACCAGGGCGCAGCCCAGGCCGTCGAGCAGCAGGTGCTTGGCGCGCCGCACGACCGGGTGTGGCACGTCGTCGAGGGTGAGCCCGGCGACCCAGGTGGCCAGCCGTCCGGTGGGCCCCGCCGGGTCGGTGGCGGCCCGCTGCGTCAGTACCGTCATCGGCCACCCCTTCCCGGCTAGTTGTTATATACATATAACAACTAGCGAAGCGAGCGCAAGGGGACGGGTGTGGAAACATTCCTGACCGTGGACAAGGCCGGCGACAGGGCGGCACCGGTGTCCGCCGCTGCGGGCGTCCCGCTGCACCGGCAGCTGTTCCTGGTGCTGCACGACGAGATCGACCGCGGCGTGCTGGCCCCCGGCGACGCGCTGCCCAGCGAGCAGACCCTCTGCGAGCAGTTCGGGGTCTCCCGCATCACCGTGCGCCGGGCGCTGGCGGACCTGGCCGAGCAGGGCTACATCGAGCGCCGGCACGGGGTGGGCTCCTTTGTCCGACCGCACGGCCCGGCCGACGTGTCGTCGGCCGGCAGCTCCTACATGGCGGGGCTGCGCCAGACCCAGTTCGAAACCGAGGTGGAGGTGGTCGAACTCGGGGTCCGCCGCCCTCCGCAACCCGTCGCCGAGGCGCTCGAGACGTCCGGCGACCTGCTGCACATCGTGCGGGTGCGGCGGCAACGCAGGACCGGGGAGCCGTTGATCGTCAGTGACGCCTGGCTGCCCGCGGAACTCGCCGGCACGCTGACGGAGTCCGCGCTGCGGCGCGCGCCCCTCTATCAATTGCTGTCGGACGCGGGGGTCGTCGCCGACCGGGTGCGCCATGAGGTCACCGCCGAGATCGCGGGCCCGCGCAACGCCCGCCTGCTGGACACGGCGATCGGCGCCGCGCTGCTGCGCGTCAATCGGCTGGTGTTCGTGGCCGGCGCGCCGCACCATCACCTGTCTGCCCTGCTTTCGCCCGGTCGCAGTCGCGTGTTGCTGAGTCAGACCACCGACGAACTCGAGATGGCCGGCGGCCTGACGATCGCCCACGACGTGCGCCGGGGCTAGCCCGAACCCCCCTCGCGCAGCGCCGCGTCGATCGCGTCGGCGCCCGGCGCGCAGTCGCCGGCACCGGCCACCAGGGTCGCCAGCGCCCCCGCGGCGCAGGCGCGGCGCAACGCGTGCAGCCGCTGTGCTTTGTGCGCCGGGTCCGCGCCCGGGCCCGGCGGCCAGGTCGCCGCCAGCACCCCGGCGAACACGTCGCCGGCCCCGGTGGTGTCCACCGCGTCGACCGCCGGGGCCGGCACCGTGAACTCACCGTCGGCGCCGGCGTAGCGGGCGCCGTGCGGGCCCAGGGTGGTCACCAGATGGCTTGGCCGCCAACGCCATTGTCTCTCCTCGTCCTCGTTGGCGATCACCACGTCGGCCAGTGCCGCCAGTTCGGCCAGTGCGCCGTCCCGCCGCCCGGCCGGCGACGCGTTGACCAGGACCACCGCCCCGGCCGAACGGGCTTGCCGCGCCGCCGCCAGCGCCGCCGGGACCGGAATCTCCAACTGGGTCAACAGCACGTCGCAGTCGGCGATGACCGCGCGCACCGCGTCGTCGGTCGGCGAAAGCCGCCCGTTGGCGCCCGGGGAGACCACGATGGTGTTCTCGGCGCCGGCGTCGACCACGATGATCGCCGTGCCGCTCGGCCCGGGGACGGCGACGGTCCCGTCCAGCCCGACGCCGTTGGCCCTCAGGTGCGCCCGCAGTTGTCCGGCGGCGGCGTCCTCGCCGAGCGCGCCGACGAACTGCACCCGTGCGCCCGCCCGCGCTGCGGCGACCGCCTGGTTGCCGCCCTTGCCGCCCGGACCGTGGCTCGACGACGACGCCAGCACCGTCTCGCCCGGACGCGGCAGGGCGTCGACGCCGAACGTCAGGTCCATGTTCACGCTGCCGACCACACACACCCGTGCCATTCCTGCGACGGTAGTCGGGCTGGGCGGGAGGGGGCGGGGAGCGCCGCTTTGCGGCAATCGGCGCTATCCGGGGGTCCGCGCGCTACTGTGCTGGCTTAGCGGGGCCGAATCCTGTCGAAGAAAGGCTCGAAGAAAGGCGGAGAGGCGATTGACATCGAGCGGGGTAAAAGACGCCGAACCGACCTCTGAAATGAGCAGGGAAACAAGCCGGCGAACAGACGGCGAGGACCACCGTGGCACCGCCGGTGGATTCGCCCCGCCCGAAATGACACGCAGGAGCCGCCGGCTGTTGCCGTGGACCCACTTCCGGTTCGGTATCCAGTCCAAAATCCTGGTGGCGCTGCTGCTGTCGAGCATCCTGGGTGTGTCGGTGATCGGCTTCATCGGCGCTATGTCCGGCCGCAACGCGTTGCGGGATGTCGAGTCCGAGCGGTTGATCGAATTGCGCCAGTCCCAGAAGCGCTCGGTGGAGTCTTTGTTCCGGCAAGTGACGAATTCGTTGATCGTCTACAGCGGCGGTTTCAGCATCAACGAGGCGACAACGGCGTTCACGGACGGCTTCGCGCAATTGGCCAACGCGACGATCACCCCGGCCCAGCAGCAGGCGCTCGTCGGCTATTACGACAACGACGTGATCAAACCGATCAGGCAGGCCACCGGCGACACCATCGACATCAACGCGGTGCTGCCGAGTGCCAACGCCCAGAAGTACGTGCAGGCCCACTACACCGCACCGCCCAGGCCCGCCGCCGACTCGCTGCCGGTCGAGGACGCCGGCGACGGCAGCGCGTGGTCGGCGGCCAACGCGCGGTTCGACTTCTACATCCGCGGTATCGTCACGCGCTTCGACTTCCCGGACGCGCTGCTGCTGGACATGCAGGGCAACGTCGTCTACAGCGTCCGGAAGGGAGCCGACCTGGGGACCAACATCCTCACCGGCCCCTATCGCGAATCGAAACTGCGGGAGGCCTACCAAAAAGCCTTGGCCTCCAACGACGTCGATTTCGTCTGGATCACCGACTTTCAGCCGTATCAGCCACACCTCGACCTGCCCACGGCATGGGTGGTCTCGCCGGTGGGCATGAACGGCAAGATCGACGGGGTCATGGCCCTGCCGGTGCCGATCGCCAAGCTCAACAAGATCATGACCGCCGACGGGCACTGGCGGGCCGCCGGCATGGGCGCCGCGACCGAGACCTACCTGGCGGGTCCGGACAACCTGATGCGATCCGATTCTCGGACCTTCCTGCAGGATCCGCAGGATTACCGGCGCGCCGCCATCAACGCCGGCACGCCGCCCGACGTGGTGGACCGCGCGCTCCGTCTGCACACCACGGTGCTCGTGCAGCCGGTGCCCAGCGCGGGGCTTCGCGCCGCCCAACGCGGCGAGACCGGGGTGATCAGAGCCACCGATTACACGGGGAACGGGGAGCTGGAGGCCTACGCCCCCGTGGACGTGGCGCACTCGGATCTGCACTGGTCGGTCCTGGCGACGCGGGACGACTCCGATGCGTTCGCCCGGTTGGGACGGTTCAGCAAGACCCTGGTCATCGCCGTGACGGCAATGATTTTCGCCATCTGTGTCGCCTCGATGCTCGTTGCCCGCGCGGCGGTGCAGCCGATCCGCCGCCTGGAGAACGGCACGCGCAAGATCAGTTCCGGCGACTACGACGTGAACATCCCGGTCAACTCGCGCGACGAGTTCGGCGACCTCACAGCGGCGTTCAACGAGATGAGCCGCAACCTGGCGATCAAGGAGGAGTTGCTCAACGAGCAGCGCCGCGAAAACGACCGCCTGCTGCTGGCGTTGATGCCCGAGTCCGTGGTGCAGCGTTACCGCGACGGTGAGGAGACGATCGCCCAGAAACACCAGGACGTCGCCATCATCTACGCCGACATCGTCGGCCTCGACGAACTCTCCAACAACTTGTCGGAGGACGACTTGGTGGGGATCGTCAACGACCTGTTCCGCCAGTTCGACTCCGCCGCCGAATCGCTCGGCATCGAGCGGATTCGCACGGTGCACAACGGCTACCTTGCCAGCTGCGGGCTCGTCACTCCCCGGCTGGACAGCATCCATCGCAGTGTCGACTTCGCGCTCGAGATCGGGCGCATCATCGATCGGTTCAACAACCAGAGCGAGCACAAGCTGGCCCTGCGGATCGGCGTCAACACCGGCAACGTGGTGAGCGGGTTGGTGGGCCGCTCCAGCCTCGTCTACGACATGTGGGGCGGTGCCGTCAGTTTGGCCCATCAAATGCACAGTGGCGCACCGCAACCCGGGATCTATGTCAGCTCACAGGTGTACGAGGCGATGCGGGACGTGCGGCAGTTCGCTCCCGCCGGCACGATCCCGGTCGGCGGCACCGACCAGGCGATCTACCGACTGCTGGAGCGGTGATGAACGCCTTCGAATCGTCGTGGTTCTACTGGGCGATCGGCATCGCGGTCGGCCTCCCGCTCGGGTTGATCGTCCTCACCGAGCTGCAGGATGCGCTCGCGCGGCGGGACAACCGCCTGGCGGGGCCGGTGAGCGTGTTGCGGAACTACCTGGTGCCGTTGGGCGCGCTGCTGCTGCTGCTCGTGCGGGCCTCCGAGGTGCCGGCCGGGGATATCCCGGTGCGCATCCTCACCACGGTGTTCGGGTTCCTGGTGCTGGTGCTGGTGCTTTCGGGGCTCAACGCGACCGTGTTCGAGGGCGCGCCCGAAAAGAGCTGGCGCAAAAGGATGCCCGCCATCTTCCTGGACGTGGCCCGCTTCGCCGTGATCGGCGTCGGTCTGGCGGTGATGTTGTCCTCCATCTGGGGCGTGCGGATCGGCGGCCTGTTCACCGCGCTGGGCGTCACCTCGGTCGTCATCGGGCTGATGTTGCAGAACTCCGTCGGCCAGATCGTGTCGGGGCTGTTCATGCTTTTCGAGCAACCCTTCCGGATCGACGAGTGGCTGGACACCGGGACCGCGCGGGGACGCGTCGTCGAGGTGAACTGGCGCGCCGTGCACATCGACACCGGCAGCGGAATGCGCGTCACGCCGAACTCGGTCCTGGCCACCACCGCGTTCACGAATCTCAGCCGCCCGCCCGGCGCACACAAGATCGAGATCACCACGACGTTCGCCGGCGCCGATCCGCCGGACCGGGTGTGCGCGGTGTTGTCGCGGGCTGCGCGCGCGTTACCGCAGTGCAAGCCGGGCGTGCTGCCCCGTTCGGTACCACTCGGTGGCGCCGAGTACCGCACGACCATCGGGCTGAGCTCGCCGGCCGACGCGGGCGCCGCGAAGGCGACATTCCTGCGCTGGATCTGGTACGCCGCGCGGCGGGCGGGGTTGCACCTCGACGACGCCGACGATGTGTTTTCGACGACCGAACGTGTGGCGCATGCCTTGCGCACCGTGGTCGCGCCGGCGTTGCGGCTCGACGCCGAGGAACAGCGGTCGCTGCAGTCGTGCGCGCGGATCGTCCGGTACGGCGCCGACGAAATCGTGGAAGACGCCGGTGAAGTGCCGACGGGCATGACGTTTTTGGTGGCCGGGCGCGTGCAGATGACCGCCGCGGCCGGCGACGGGTCGATCGTGCCGATCAGCACCCTGGCCGAGGGTTCGTTTCTGGGCCTGACGGCGCTGACCAGGCAGCCGAACCTCTCCAGCGCGTACGCGCTGGAGGAGGTGACCGCTTTGGAGATCGGTCGCGAGCACCTCGAGCAGCTGGTGATGCGTGAACCGTTGCTGTTGCAGAACTTCGGCCACATCCTCGACGAGCGCCAGACCAAAGCGCGGCAGGTTCGGCGCGGTGAGCGGGTCGGGTGAGGCCCGCGGGCAGACGCGGGCCGCTTCGCCCGGTGATCCGTGGACCGATACCCTGGGTCAATGAGTCGGGGTGCAATGAGTGTGGGAGCACCGTCGCGCCCCGATTTGCGCCAGGAAGTCCACGACGCCGCGCGCCGCGCCCGTGTCGCGGCCCGCACGCTCGCGGTGTTGCCGACGGTCGCCAAGGACGCCGCGTTGCAGTCCGCGGCCGCGGCGTTGGTGGCGCACACCGCGTCGATCCTTGCGGCCAACGACGACGACCTCGGTGCCGCACGGGCGGCCGGCACGGCGCCCGCGATGCTCGACCGGCTGGCGCTGGACGCCGGGCGCGTGGAGGGAATCGCCGCGGGACTGCGCCAGGTCGCGGGGCTGCCCGACCCGGTCGGCGAGGTGCTGCGCGGATACACCTTGCCCAACGGGCTGCATCTGCGCCAGCAGCGGGTGCCGCTGGGCGTCATCGGCATGATCTACGAGGGCCGGCCCAACGTCACCGTGGACGCCTTCGGCCTGGCGCTCAAGTCCGGAAATGCCGTGCTGCTGCGCGGCAGTTCGTCGGCGGTGCGGTCCAACCAGGCGCTCGTCGACGTGTTGCGCGCTGCGCTGGTCGGCGAGGACCTGCCCGCCGACGCCGTCCAGCTGCTTGGGGCCACCGACCGGTCGACGGTCACGCATCTGATCCAGGCGCGCGGCCTGGTCGACGTGGTGATCCCGCGTGGGGGCGCCAGCCTGATCGACGCGGTCGTCCGGGACGCGCAGGTGCCCACCATCGAGACCGGCGTCGGCAACTGCCACGTCTACGTGCACGAGGGCGCCGATCTGGACGTGGCGGAACGGATTCTGCTGAACTCCAAGACCCGACGGCCCAGCGTGTGCAACGCCGCGGAGACGCTGCTGGTGGACGCGGCGATCGCCGCCGACGCGGTGCCCAGGTTGGTGGCCGCGCTGCGGGACGCCGGGGTGACCGTGCACGGGGGCCTGACCGAAGGCGCGGGCGAGGAGAACCTGCGCCGCGAATATCTGTCGATGGACATCGCGCTCGCGGTGGTCGACGGCGTCGATGCCGCCATCGCCCACATCAACGAGTACGGCACCGGGCACACCGAAGCCATCGTCACCACCAATATGGCTGCGGCACAACGCTTTACGGATGGCGTCGATGCGGCCGCCGTCATGGTCAACGCCTCGACGGCGTTCACCGACGGGGAGCAGTTCGGTTTCGGCGCCGAGATCGGCATCTCCACCCAGAAGCTGCATGCCCGGGGACCGATGGGGTTGCCGGAGTTGACCTCGACCAAGTGGATCGCGTGGGGGGACGGGCAGATCCGCCCGGCCTGACCTGCCACCAAAAATGCTTGAGGAGAATGCGATTGTGAGCGTGCCCGCCCGGCCCAAGCCGCTGTTCGCCGACATCGAGGACGTCTCGCGGCGGTTGGCCCAGACCGGTTACCTGCCCGACACCGCCACCGCGACGGCGGTGTTCCTGGCCGACCGGCTCGGCAAGCCGCTGCTGGTGGAGGGGCCCGCCGGTGTCGGCAAGACCGAACTGGCCCGCGCCGTCGCGCAGGCCACCGGGTCGGGACTGGTCCGCCTGCAGTGCTACGAGGGGGTCGACGAGGCGCGCGCGCTCTACGAGTGGAACCACGCCAAGCAGATCCTGCGCATCCAGGCCGCGCACGGCTCGAATTCCGGTTCCGCCGGGGGGAGCGACTGGGACCAGACCAAGGACGACGTGTTCAGCGAGGAATTCCTGCTGTCCCGTCCGCTGCTGACCGCCATCCGGCGCACCGAGCCGACGGTGCTGCTGATCGACGAGACCGACAAGGCCGACATCGAGATCGAGGGCCTGCTGCTGGAGGTGCTCTCCGACTTCGCGGTGACCGTCCCGGAGCTGGGCACGATCACCGCCGAGCGGGCGCCGTTCGTCGTGCTGACGTCCAACGCCACCCGCGAACTGTCGGAGGCGCTCAAGCGTCGCTGCCTGTTCCTGTACATCGACTTCCCCAGCCCGGACCTGGAACGCCGGATCCTGCTGTCCCGCGTTCCCGAGCTGCCCCAGCACCTCGCCGAGGAACTGGTACGCATCATCGGCGTGCTGCGCGGCATGCAGCTCAAGAAGGTGCCGTCGATCGCCGAGACGATCGATTGGGGCCGCACGCTGCTGGCGCTCGGCCTGGACACCATCGACGACGCCGTCGTCGCGCAGACGCTCGGCGTGGTCCTCAAGCACCAATCCGACCAGCAGCGCGCGAGCGGGGAGCTGAGGCTTAACTGATGGGGCTGAACTGATGGGGCTGAACTGATGGCCGCCCGCCGCATCCGACCCGCCCGGCCGCTCGCCCCGCACGGGCTGCCCGGCCATCTGGTGGGCTTCGTGGAAGCCCTTCGCGGGGCAGGGATTTCGGTGGGGCCATCGGAGACGGTCGATGCCGGCCGGGTGATGACCACCCTCGGGCTGGCCGACCGGGAGGTGCTGCGCGAGGGCATCGCCTGCGCCGTGCTGCGCCGGCCCGACCACCGCGAGACCTACGATGCCATGTTCGACCTGTGGTTCCCGGCGGCGCTGGGGGCCCGCGCGGTGGTCTCAGAAGCCGACGCCGGCGACGCCGGCGACGACTCGTTGCCGCCCGACGACGTCGAGGCCATGCGCCAGATGCTGCTGGAGATGCTCACCGAGAACCCGGATCTCGCCGACCTGGACGAGCGCCTGGTCGCGATGATCGCCCGCATCGTCGAGGCCTACGGCAAATACAGCTCCAGCCGCGGCCCGTCGTTCTCGTCCTACCAGGCGCTCAAGGCCATGGCACTGGACGAGCTGGAGGGCAAGCTGCTGGCCGGGCTGCTCGCCCCGTACGGCGACGAGCCCACGCCCACCCAGGAGCAGATTGCCAAAGCACTTGCCGCACAGCGTATCACCCAGCTGCGCAAGCTGGTCGACGCGGAGACCAAGCGACGCACCGCCGAGCAGCTGGGTCGCGACCATGTCCAGATGTACGGCATTCCACAGCTTTCGGAGAACGTCGAGTTCCTGCGCGCGTCCGGGGAACAGCTGCGCCAGATGCAGCGGGTGGTGGCACCGCTGGCGCGCACGCTCGCGACCCGGCTGGCGGCGCGCCGGCGCCGCACCCGCTCGGGGACGATCGATCTGCGCAAGACGCTGCGCAGGTCGATGTCGACCGGCGGCGTCCCGATCGACGTGGTGCTGGCCAAACCCCGCCCGGCGCGTCCGGAACTGGTTGTGCTGTGTGACGTCTCGGGTTCGGTGGCCGGTTTCAGCCACTTCACGCTGCTGTTGGTACATGCGTTGCGCCAACAGTTCTCGCGGGTGCGCGTGTTCGCCTTCATCGACACCACCGACGAGGTGACGCACATGTTCGGCCCCGAGGCCGACCTGGCCGTGGCCATCCAGCGGATCACCCGGGAGGCCGGCGTCTACAGCCGTGACGGCCATTCCGACTACGGCAACGCGTTCGTGTCGTTCGTGCAGGCTTTTCCCAACGCGCTGTCGCCGCGCAGTTCGCTGCTGGTGCTCGGCGACGGCCGCACCAACTACCGCGACCCGGCCATCGACGTGCTGTCGGACATGGTGACCGCCAGCCGGCACGCGCACTGGCTCAACCCCGAGCCCGCCCACCTGTGGGGCAGCGGCGACTCCGCGGTGCCGCGCTACCAGGAGGCGATCACGATGCACGAGTGCCGGTCCGCCAAGCAACTGGCCACGGTGATCGACCAGCTGCTGCCCGTGTGACCCGGCGCGCCCGCGGGTGACGGCCCGGCCGCCTGCCGGGAAATCGGCCGTCCCCGCCGGCTCAAGTAAGCTGGCAAACCGTGCAAAAGGAGCTGCGCAGGCTGGGGGTGATGGGTGGGACGTTCGATCCGATCCATTACGGCCACCTGGTTGCCGCCAGCGAGGTCGCCGACCTGTTCGACCTCGACGAAGTGGTGTTCGTGCCCAGCGGCCAGCCCTGGCAGAAGGGCCGGCCGGTGTCGGCCGCCGAGGACCGCTACCTGATGACCGTGATCGCGACCGCGTCCAATCCCCGGTTCTCGGTGAGCCGGGTCGACATCGACCGCGCCGGACCCACCTACACCCGGGACACGCTGCGCGACCTGCACGCGGTCAACCCGGATGCCCGGCTGTACTTCATCACCGGGGCGGACGCGCTGGCCTCCATCCTGTCGTGGCGCGGCTGGGAGGAGGCCTTCGGCCTGGCCCACTTCGTCGGCGTCAGCCGCCCCGGCTACGAACTGCAGGGTGAGCACGTCACCGGGGTGCTGGGCGAGCTGGCCGCCGACGCGCTGACCCTCGTCGAGGTCCCGGCGCTGGCGATCTCGTCGACCGATTGCCGCCGGCGCGCCGGGGAGGCGCGCCCACTGTGGTATCTGATGCCCGACGGCGTCGTGCAGTACGTCTCCAAGCGCGGCCTCTACTGCGCGACCGAACAGGCCGGACCGGCCACGGGCAACGACACATGAGCGCCACGCAGGAAGCCATCGACATGGCGACCGTGGCCGCCGGTGCGGCCGCCGCCAAACTCGCCGACGACGTCATCGTCATCGACGTCTCGGGCCAGCTGGTCATCACGGACTGCTTCGTGATCGCCTCGGCGTCCAACGAGCGGCAGGTCAACGCCATCGTCGACGAGGTCGAGGAGAAGATGCGCCGGGCCGGCTACAAGCCCGCGCGCCGCGAGGGCACCCGGGAGGGCCGCTGGACCCTGCTGGACTACCGCGACATCGTGGTGCACATCCAGCATCAGGACGACCGCGACTTCTACGCGCTGGACCGGCTGTGGGGCGACTGCCCGGTGGTGCCGGTGGACCTGTCGGCGGAACCGGTGGATCCGCGATGAGAATCCGTCGCCTGGTGATGGTGCGGCACGGCCAGACCGCCTACAACCTCGGCAGCCGGATGCAGGGCCAGCTGGACACCGAGCTCAGTGAGCTGGGCCGGGCGCAGGCGGTCGCCGCCGCCGAGGCGCTGGGCAAGCAGCAGCCGCTGCTGATCGTCTCCTCGGACCTGCGGCGCGCCTACGACACGGCGGTGACGCTGGGGGAGCGGGCCGGCGTGGACGTCCGGGTCGACGAGCGGCTGCGCGAAACCCATCTCGGGGACTGGCAGGGGTTGACGCACACCCAGATCGACGCCGAGGCGCCGGGGGCCCGGCTGGCGTGGCGCGAAGACGCCACCTGGGCGCCGCACGGCGGGGAAAGCCGGGTGGATGTGGCCGCGCGTAGCCTGCCGCTGGTCGCCGAGCTGGTCACCGCCAACCCGGAGTGGGGCGACCCCGACCAGCCGGATCGGCCCGTGGTGCTCGTCGCCCACGGTGGGCTGATCGCCGCGCTGTCGGCCGCGCTGCTGAGGCTGCCGGTCGGCAACTGGCCGGTCCTGGGCGGCATGGGCAACGCGAGCTGGGTGCAACTGTCCGGCCACTCCCGCGGCGAAGGCGACGGGTTCGACGCCATCGGCTGGCGGCTGGATGTCTGGAACGCTTCGGCGCAGGTGTTCGGCGATGTCCTCTGAGGCACGTCCCGCGCTGCTGGTGTTCGCCGACTCCCTGGCCTACTACGGGCCCACCGGGGGGCTGCCCGCCGACGACCCGCGGATTTGGCCCAATCTCGTTGCTGCACAGCTTGACTGGGACTTAGAGTTGATCGGCCGCATCGGCTGGACCTGCCGGGACATCTGGTGGGCGGCGACCCAGGACCCGCGCGCCTGGGCGGCCTTGCCCAGGGCGGGCGCGGTCATCTTCGCGACCGGCGGGATGGACTCGCTGCCGTCGGTGCTGCCGACGGCGCTGCGCGAGCTGATCCGTTACGTGCGCCCGTCGTGGCTGCGCCGCTGGGTGCGCGACGGGTACGGCTGGGTGCAGCCCCGGCTCTCGCCGGTGGCCAGGCCCGCGCTGCCTCCGCACCTGAGCGCCGGCTATCTCGAAAAAACCCGCGCCGCAATCGATTTCAACCGACCGGGCATCCCGATCGTGGCCTCCCTGCCGTCCGTGCATATCGCCGAGACCTACGGGAAGGCGCATCACGGCCGCCCGGGCACCGTGGCGGCGATCACCGAATGGGCGCAAAGCCACGACGTTCCGCTGGCGGACCTCAAGGCCGCCGTGGCCGAACAGGTCACGAGCGGGCGGGGCAACCCCGACGGCATCCACTGGAACTTCGAAGCCCACCGGGCGGTCGCCGAGTTGATGCTCAAGGCGTTGGCCGAGGCCTTGCAAAAGGCTCAAGCGGCGGCCGAGAAGCCGTGTGAGTGACCATGACCCGCGCCGACGACGATGCAGAGCGCAGCGATGAGAAGGAGCGGCGCTCATGACTGTCGTGGTGGTGACCGACGCGTCGTCGCGGCTGCCGGCCGACCTGCGCGAGAGGTGGGCGATCCGCGTTGTCCCGCTGCACATCCTGCTCGACGGCGTCGACCTGCGCGAGGGCGTCGACGCAATACCCGACGACGTCCACAAGCGTCACGCCACCACCGCGGCGGCCACCCCGGCCGAACTCGCGGCCGCCTACCGGCGGGCGGTGGCCGACAGCGGCGGCGACGGGGTGGTGGCGGTGCACATTTCGTCGGGGCTGTCGGGAACCTGCGCCGCCGCGCAGCGCACCGCGGCACAGCTGGGCCCGGCCGTGCGGGTCGTCGACTCGAGGTCGGCCGCGATGGGCACCGGCTTCGTCGCGCTGGCCGCCGCCCGGGCCGCGGCCGCGGGCGCCGACCTGGACGCCGTCGCCGACGCCGCGAGCGCGGCGGTGTCCCGCAGCCATGCCTTCATCGTGGTCCACCGCCTGGACAACCTGCGCCGCAGCGGACGGATCGGCGGGGCCAAGGCGTGGTTGGGCACCGCGTTGGCGCTCAAGCCGGTGCTGCGCATCGAGGACGGGAAACTCGTTCTGGCCCAACGGGTGCGCACCGTCAACAATGCGACCGAGGCGATGATCGACCGGGTCTGCGAGATCGTGGGGGAGCAGTCCGCGGCGCTGGCGGTGCACCATGTCGCCAACCCCGACGGCGCAGAGCGGGTGGTTGCGGCGCTGGCGCGCCGCCTGCCGGCGTGCGGACCCGCGCTGGTGACCCCGTTGGGGCCGGTGCTGGCGCTGCACGTCGGCGCCGGCGCCGTCGCGGTGTGCGTGCAGCTGCCCGGGTAGCGCCGCGCGGGTCAGCGGAGCGCCGACACCGGTATCGGGGAGGTGTCCGCCTCTTTGGCCGCCGGCCGCCGTAGTCGCCCGTAGTCGCCCCGGGGATGGACGACCTGCGGCCACCAGAACCAGCGCCCGAGCATGGTGGCGATGGAGGGCATCAGCAGCGTGCGCACGACCAGGGTGTCGAGCAGCAGACCGATGCAGACCGTGGAGCCGAACTGTCCCAGCACGGTCAGGTCGCTGCCCAGCATGGCCGCCATGGTGAAGGCGAACACCAGCCCCGCGGACGTGACCACCGTGCCGGTGCCCGCCATGGACCGGATGATCCCGGTTTTGAGCCCGGCGTGGATCTCTTCCTTGAACCGGGAGACCAGCAGCAGGTTGTAGTCGGACCCGACGGCCAGCAGGATGATGACCGACAGCGCCATCACGATCCAGTGGATCTTGAAACCGAACAGGTCCTGCCAGATGAGCACGGACAGCCCGAAGGAGGCGGCGATCGAGCTGGCCGCGGTGCTCACGATGACCAGGGCGGCCACGACGCTGCGGGTCAGCAGCAGCATGATCATGAAGATCAGCGTCAGCGCCGACACCACCGCGATCATCAGGTCGTACTTGGCTCCGTCGTGCATGTCCTTGAAGGTCGCCGCCGTGCCGCCCAGATACACCTTGGCCTCCGACAGCGACGACTGCTTGAGGGCCTCCTGGGCGGCCAGGCGCTCGGAGTCGACCCGTGAGATGCCCTCCGGGGTCATCGGGTCGCCCTGATGGGTGATGAAGAATCGCGTGGACTTGCCGTCGGGGGAGAAGAACATCTTGATGCCGCGGATGAACTCCGGGTTGGAGAACGCCTCGGGCGGCAGGTAGAAGAAGTCGTCGTTCTTGGACTTGTCGAAGCTCTGCCCCATGACGATCGCGGTGTCGTTCATCGCGTCCATCTGGTTGATCATCGCCTCGAAGGTGCTGTGCATCGTCAGGGTCAAGGCTTTGGTGGTCTTCATCGTGGCGATCATCGGCGGGATCAGCGCCTCCATCTCGTGCGTCGCGTCGGCGGTGCGCTGGATGTCGCCGGAGAGGTCGTGGAACTTCTCGGCGAGCTTGTCGAAACCGTCGATCGTGTCCCAGATCGACCGCAGCGAGAAGCAGATGGGGATGTCGTAGCAGTGCTTCTCCCAGTAGAAGTAGCTGCGGATCGGCCGCCACATGTCCTCGAAGTCGGCCAGGTGGTCGCGCACCTGGTCGGTGATGGCCGAGGTTTCGGCCGTGGTGCGCGCGCTGTCGTCGGCGGCGTGCGAGAGGTGCTGGGTGACCTGGTACATGCGTTCCATGGTCTCGATCTGGAACTGCATCATGTCGGCCATCTTGAGCATGTCGGCCATGCGTTCCCTGAGGAAGTCCATGTTCTGCATGGTCGTCTGGCCCTGGATGCTGTTCTGGAAGGGGATCGAGCTGTGCTGGATCGGGATCCCGAGGGGCCGGGTGATGTCCTGGACCATGGCGATGCCGTGGGTGCGGATGAGGTTCTTGGCGACCTTGTCCAGCACCAGCATGTCGGCCGGGTTGCGCATGTCGTGGTCGGCCTCGACCATCAGCATGTCGGGGTTCATCCGGGCCTGGGAGAAATGCCGGTCCGCCGCCGTGTAACCGAGGTTGGCCGGGGCCGATTCCGGCAGGTAGTAGCGGTCGTTGTAGCTGGTGACGTAGCCGGGCAGGCCGAGCATGCCGATGAGCACGACCGCGCCGCTGACGGCGAAGATCGGTAGCGGCCAGCGCACCACCGCCGTGCCGACGCGGCGCCACAGCCGGCCCTTGGCCGCCTGCTTGGGTTCGAACAGGCCGAACTTGCTGCCCACGAAGATCACCGCCGGGCCCAGCGTCAGGCCGGCCAGCACGACGACCAGCATCCCGATCGCCACGGGCGCGCCCATCGTGTTGAACCAGGGCAGCCGGGCGAAGCTCAGGCAGTACGTCGCGCCGGCGATGGTCAGTCCCGAACCGAGCACGACGGGGGCCACCCCGTGAAACGTGGTGTAGTAGGCGGTTTCCCGGTCCTCGCCGGCCGCCCGCGCCTCCTGGTAGCGCCCGACCAGGAAGATGCCGTAGTCGGTCCCCGCGGCGATCGCCAGCATGGTGAGGATGTTGGCGGCGAACGTGGTCAGCCCGAACGCGTTGACGTAGCCCAGCGCGGCGACGATCTGGCGCGACGACGCCAGCGCGATACCGGTCATGAACAGCTGGACCAGGGTGGTGACGATCGAGCGGTACACCAGCAGCAGCATGATCGCGATCGCGCCGAGGGTGAACAGGGTGATCTTGGCCAGGCTGGCGTTGCCGATGACGTGCATGTCGTCGGACAGGGCCGCGGGCCCGGTGACGTAGGCCTTCACCCCCGGCGGCGCCGGCGTGTCCTTGACGACCTTGCGCACGACCTCGACGGAGTCGTTGGCCGCCGTGGTGCCCTGGTTGCCGGCGATGTTGATCATGACGTAGGACGCCTTGGCGTCGGCGCTCTGCGCGCCCGCCGCGGTGAACCGGTCACCCCAGAAGTCCTGGATGTGCTGGACGTGCTCGGGGTCCTGCCGCAGCTTGCTGACGATCTCGTCGTAGTAGCGGTGGGCGGCGTCGTCGAGCGGCTGTTGGCCTTCCAGCACGACCATCACCGTGCTGTTGGAGTCGAACTCCTTGAAGTTGTGGCCGAGCCGCATCATGGCCTTCATCGACGGCGCATCCAGGGGGGCCATCGGCGCCGAGTGCGCCTCACCGACGATCTCCAGCGTCGGGATCGCCACGTTGACGAGGACCGTCAGCGCCACCCAGCCCAGGATGATCGGCACCGCGAAGATGCGGATGAAGTGCGGGATGAAGGGGCGGTGGACGCGCTCGGGGGTGCCCGGGGCGGTCATGCGGACTTCACCAGGCAGAAGGCCTGCGCGTTGACGCCGTCGGCGTTTCGCTGCTCGCGGACCGTACCGTCGACGGTGATCCGGCAGCCGATCTGGTCGGCGTCGGTCTGGGCCATGATGTTGGCGCTCACCGCGGGCAGGGTCGTCGACAGGGTGTACGACCACGGCAACGGCGCGCCGTTGACCTGGTGCGTGTTGGCGTCCGCGTCCCAGTAGTTGATGTTCGCGGTGGACCCGGGCGGACCGGTGATCTCATAGGTGACGACCTTGGGATTGAACTGCACGATCTCGATCCCGGCGCCGGCGTTGGCATTGAGGTCCTGCGAACCGAAGATTCTGTGCAGTCGCGACACGACCAGGCCCGAGGCGCCCAGGACACACACCAGCACCAGGGGTATCCACGCGCGCTTGAGGTGGCCGCCAATGGAAACCGAGCTCATTTCACCGCCTTCCACTCACCGCTGCGGGTCCCCACCGTCCTGCCGGAACGGAAGGTTCGACACCGTCGCCGACCAGCCAGGTCACCAGAACATTTGCTCAGCTAAGTATCGTAAACCTTAAAGCACGGAGCCGTTCCTCCGGGCCGGTTTGGTGTGGCGCACGGCATGGGTTCAGCGCGCCACGCGGCCGGTGACCGGCGGCAGGTCGGCGAGCGTAGCGATGCCGGGCCGCGCCGCCACCACCGCCGGGACCGCGTTGGTCACCGGCATCGCGGTGTAGATCATGCCCAGGCCCATGAACCCGGGCTCCGTCCACTCCTTCGGCGGCAGGCAGTGCAGGACGGTGCGCATGTTGGGCAGCCCGAACACCTGGATGACGTGGCCGTGCTCGAGCGGTTTGGGCGGCGCGACGTGGTTGCCCATCGTCCAGTTGAAGCCGACGCTGACGACGTTGCGTTCGCCCTGCCAGCCCCGGTGGTACCCGTAGACGCCGCCGACCGTTCCCGCCGGGATCTTCATGAAGCCCAGATCGGAGTCGCCGGTGGCCGCGGTGAACGTGACGTCGAAGGTCATCCTGTCCAGCTTCGCCCCGATCGCGTCGGCCATCATCGCCGCCGATTCGGCGAAGACCTCGCTTTCGGCCCGCACGTTCTCCGCCAGGCCCGGGGTGTCGGGATCCTGGGAGAAGCCCATCGCCGTCTGCGTCTCCGCCGATTCGTAGGTCGAGCAGTCCACCGACTCGGTGATCCGGATCTCGTCGACCCGCTCGCAGGAGGCGGACAGCACCATCGCGACCATGTTCGTCATCCCGGGGTGGGCGCCGCTGCCGAAGATCGTCGACTGCCCCCGCTCGCACGCGTCCAGGATGCGCCGGCGGTCCTGGGGGGTCTGCTTGCCCCCGGTGATCCAGGCCGCGCTGGTGCACACGTTGACACCCGCTTCCAGCAGCCGCACCAACTCGTCGACGTTGGGCCACAACGGGTTGTAGCAGCACGCGTCGGCGTTCAGGGCGAGCAGCGCGTCGATGTCGTTGGTCGCGCGCACGCCGGTCGGTTCGGGCCGGCCGCAGAGCTCGGCGGCGTCGACGCCGACTTTGTCCGCCCCGTGCGCGTACACCCCTACCAGCTCCATGTCGGGCCTGCCGATGATGGCGTGCAGCGAGCGGCGCCCGATGTTGCCGGTGGTCCACTGGATGACGCGGAGGGGACGGTCTGTGCCGATCGTGCTCATCGGGGGCTCCTTTGCCGGTGCGCTGGGACTCATTATGTGCAACCGGTTCGTGCGCACGCGGGGCGGGCGTCCCTTGCGCCCGCTGGTGTGTTTTCAGGCGTCCAGCCGGGCGAAGCGGTCCTCGCGGTACTGCTCGACACAGGCGGCGCGCCGGATCTTGCCGCTCGTCGTGGTGGGGATCGAGCCCGGCGACACCAGGACCAGATCGCCGACGTTGAGGCCGTGCGCGTTGGATATCGCCGACGTGACGTCGCTGCGGACGCGGGCGAGCCGGCGCAGCGCCTCCTCGCCGGAGTCGACTCGCTCCTTGAGCTCGATGACGGTGACCAGCTCCTCGGTGCTGTGCACCGGCACCGAGATCGCCGCGACCCGGCCGCCGGTGATCTGCTGGACCGTCGCCTCGATGTCCTCGGGGTAGTGATTCCGCCCGCGGATGATCAGCAGATCCTTGATGCGCCCGACGATGAACAGCTCACCGCAGAACAGGAAACCCAGGTCGCCGGTTCTCAGCCAGGGGCCCTCCGGCGTGCCCGGCGACGGGTCCACGAGCGTCGCGCCGAAGCAGCGCTGCTCCTCCGGCGGCTTGCGCCAGTAGCCGTCGGCGACGTTGGGGCCGTGCAGCCAGATCTCGCCGACCACCCCGGGCGCGCACTCCCGGCTCGTGTCGGCGTCGACGATCCGCAGCGTGGGTGAGCGCGGCACGCGGTACTTGACCAGCGCCGCGCCGGTCCTGGCCGCAGACGGCGCAACGCGCCCGGCGGAGAGCTCATCGGCATCGAAGCGCACCGCACCCGACGACTCGCTCCAGGTGCCGGCCGTCACGAAGACGGTCGCCTCCGCCAAGCCGTACGACGGGCGCACCATGTGGTCCCGGAAGTTGAAGTGAGCGAACCGATCGACGAAGCGCTGCAAGGTGGCCGGCTCGACACGTTCGGCGCCGCTGATGATGCCCAGCACGCCGCCGAGGTCGAGACCGGCCAGGTCGCTGTCGCTGGTTTTGCGGGCGGCCAGGTCGAACGCGAAGTTCGGCGCGGCCGAAAAGGCATGGGGAGTGGCGGCCAAGGACCGCACCCACCTGGCCGGCCTCTCCAGGAACGAAACCGGGGTCGCCAGTTCCCCGCGATAGCCGCCCAGGATCGGTGCGCAGACGCCCAGCACCAGACCCATGTCGTGGTAGAAGGGCAACCACGAGACGATCGTGAGATCCGACGGGGCTTTCACGTTGGAGTCGACGAAAAAGCTGCGCATCAGCTGCTCGAAGTTCACCTGCAGGTTGCGGTGCGAGATCATGACCCCGGTCGGCAGCCGGGTGGAGCCCGAGCTGTACTGCAGATACGCGGTGCCGGGCAAATCGGTTGCCGGAAGGGATGTTCCGCCATCGGCATCCAAATTCAGCGCATCGATTTCGACGATCTTCGGCACGGCCTCCAGGCGTGCCCGATCGACATACTCGGTGATGTCGTCCGCGACCGCGGACGTGGTGAGGACAACCGCGGGCGACGTGTCGGTGAGGACCGCGCTCACCCGCTCATGGGTCGAGCCGCGGTGCGGCAACGGGAGCGGAACCGCGATCAGGCCGGCCTGCATGGATCCCAGGAATGCCGCAATGTAGTCGAGGGACTGCGGAGCGAGGATCACCGCCCGGTCCCCGGCCGAGCCGTGCAGGCTGAGCTCGCGCGCCAAATTCATTGTCCGGCGGGACAACTGCGACCACGTGAGACTCTCGGGAACACCCGCCCAGTCGTCGTCGAAATCGGTGAAAGTGAACGCGACGTCGTCGGGCCGCAGGCTGGCACGTCCGCGCAGCATCGAAAGGATTGATGGCTGGGGCATCGACGTCATGGCGTCACAACACGTCCGTACCGATGTGTCCGAAGCGTCGCATCGAAGTCAGCGGTCGGCCTGTCCCGCGCCGTGGGACAACACGGACAAGGCACCGGCGAGAATCTGCGAAAACGGGTCGGCCCCGCCGCCGAACGTGGCCTGGTTGGCCGGCGCGGTGACCTCCGCGGGGTCGAAGCCGTGCACCGGGTCCACCTGAACCGGTGCGGTCGACGGGTCGTCGTTGCGCGCATAGCCCGTGTTCACCCGGGGTATCAGGATGGCGTCGAGCTTGCTCAGCGTGTCCTCCGAAATGCCGATGTAGGCCAGCGGCGTGACCAGCGGAAGGTGCTTTTGCGGGACCATGACCGTCGTGACTTTCGCGCCCCTGGAGTTGACCGTCGTCCTGATGTTCTGCGGCGGCACCATGCTCGGGTTCGTGAAGGCCACCGCGGTGTGACCCGTGGCCAGTCCCATGACCGTGTTGGCGAGAGCGAACATGTTGTCCGGCCGGTCCGGGAAGTCCGCGATGGAGTCGTAGGCGGCCACGAACTTGTCGGTGTCGTATTGGCTCTCGTACGGCGGTGGCATGGTGTAGTCGAGTGCGGGGACAACGCTGCCGACGGGGAACATGGCGGACAGGAAGCTCTGACCGAAGGCGTGCCGCCCGATCGGGTCGCCGAATGTGGCGAAGTTCAGGGTGTCCGGCGGGGGAGCGGCCGGGTCAGCGGCCAGTCGAGCCTGCGCGCCGTCGACCACGAACCCGCCCTCGGACAACCCGATCGCGGTGCCGGGCCGACCGGATTTGATCTCCCCGACGAGGTTGTCTATGCCCACGTCGACCGACTCGCCGACGCTGGGTCCGTCCAGACCCAGGCCCGGGAAGTTCTCATCGAGCTTGCCGATGCCCGGGAACAGTCGCTCCAGCACGTGGCCCTGAACCTGTCCCGCCGGGTAGCCGACAATTTTGCGCTGCTGGCCGGGAAACCATTGGGCGCCCTCCTGGCGGATGTACTCGTCGTACGGGATGCCCAGCACGTGGGCGCCCCCGAGTGCGTACGCGGTCTGGTCGCCCGGCGCCCCCGGTGTCGGCGGCCCGCCGATGGGCGTGTCGTCCGCCGATGCGGTGGGGACACCGAAACATGTTGTGGCGCTGATTGTTACCAGTACGGTGACTCCCGCGACCAGCTTCTTCATCCCTACCCCTGACCCTCGGATCCTCTAGTCTCACACAACATCAAGTTCGCGCGCCAACCCGGTTGCGCCTCGGCCTGCCCGCCCGTGACGGCCACCAGTTCGCCTGACCGACCAGCGCGGCGATGGCGGGCACCGTGATGGTGCGGACCAGGAAGGTATCGAGCAGGATTCCCACACCCATCACGAAGCCGCCCTGGACCACGGTGCCGATGCTGGAGAACAGGAGACCCCCCATCGAGGCGGCGAAGATCAGACCCGCCGCGGTGATCACACCGCCCGTCGAACTCAGGGTGCGGATGATGCTGTACCGCATGCTGTGGGTAGATCCGTCGCGCATCCGCGAGACCAGCAGCATGTTGTAGTCGGCCCCCACCGAGACCAGCACCACGAACGCCAGCGGCGGCACGCTCCAATGCAGATGCTGGCCGAGCAGGAACTGAAACACCAGCACGCCGACACCCACCGCCGACAAGTACGAAACGACCACGGAAGCAACCAGATACAGCGGCGCCACAATCGCACGCAGCAGCACGATCAAGGTGAGCAGCACCACGAGCAGGGTCACCGCGATGATGAACCGGATGTCATCTTCGTAGTAGTCGCGCGTGTCCTTCAGGCCGACGGTGAAGCCCGCCATCGACACCGTGGCGTCGGCCAAGGCGGTGTTCGGCTGGGCTCCCCGGGCCGTCGCGCTGATCGCGTTGACCTGGTCCATGGCCGCGTTGCCGAACGGGTTGAGCTTGGTTTGCACCAAGTACCGCACCGAGTGGCCGTCCGGCGAGATGAACACCTTGGCGGCGTTCTGGAACTCCTGCAGATGCAGCAGCTGCGACGGGATGTTGAACCCGGCCATCGCCGGTTGTGCCGCGTCTTGTTTGAGCGACAACAGAAACTCCGCCGATTCGCTGAGCCCGGCACCCAGCCGTTTGACCTGTTCGACGAGTTGAGCCACCGCGTCGGCCACCTGCCGACTCCCGCCGGCGAATCGGTCGGCGCCGCTTTGCAGGCCGTTCACGTTCGCCTGCAGGCCGCCGGGTTGGTCCAGCCCCATGGACTTCAGCACGCCGGCGAGCTTCTCCAGTGCATGGCGCAGGCGGTCGGTGGACGCTTTCAGGGCCCGCTTGTCCGGATACTCCTGCAGTTGGTGGGACAGATCGTTGATCGCGTCGAGGTCCGCCTGATCGCGCCCACCGGTCAGTTGCTCCAATGTCGCGCGGGTGTCGCTGCACGACAGGTCGGCATCGCAGACCGGGTTACCCCGCAGCGCCGCCAGCACCGGGCTCATCCAGCCGAACATGTTCTTGGCGGCCGAGAAGTTCCAGCCCATGGCGTTGCTGAGCGAGTTGACATGGTCGACGAGTTGGGCCGCGATGTCGACCTCTTTGACCAGCGTGTCGCCGCTGTACTGGTTCTTCGCCGAGGAAAAGACATTTTCCAGTTCGTGCACGCCGGCGGCGAGCTGGTCGACCTGGCTGCGCACGTGGCTGAGGTTGTCGGCCAGCGTGCCGGCCCCCTCGACCAGGCGGTTGAGGTCGCCTGTGTGGTCGCTGATCAGGGTGGACCCGCCGGCCAGCAGGGTGCCGATGGCACCCGCCTGATAGGTGGCCCGGAACTGTTCCGGCACGTTTCCGGTGGGACGGGTGATGCCGCTGACCGCGGCGACATTCGGCAGCTGGCTGACCCGGTGCGCCATCTGTTCCAGGTCGGCCAGCGCCCGCGGCGTGCGAAGGTCGTGCGGCGATTGGACGAGGATGTACTCCGGGATGGACTGGTTGACGGGGAAGTGGCGATCCAGCGCGGCATACCCGAGAGAACTCGGAGCGGAAGACCGCAGGGCCTTGCGATCGTCGTAGTTATAGCGAACGAAGGCGGCGCAGCCGGCCAGGATGGCCAGCACCAGCAGGCTGGCAACCAGATGCACCGCCGGCCGGCGCACGATGCGGATGCCGGAACGCCGCCAGAACGGGGCGGTCAGTTCGCGCCGTGGCTTGACCCAGCCGCGTGGACCCGCGACCACCACGATCGCCGGCAGCAACGTCATCGCGGCCAGGAATGCCACGCCGATCCCGATCGCCGCCGAGAACCCGACCGTCTTGAACACCCCCATCCGCGCGAAGCTGATGAGGAGAAAGGTGATTCCCACGGTGCTGGCGGATGCGGTGATCACCTTCCCGATCGAGATCATCGCCCTTTTGACCGCCTGATCGAAGTCCATGCCCGAACGCAGGTAGTCGTGATACCGGCTGATGAGAAACACCGCGTAGTCGGTTCCGGCGCCGGCCATGATCGCGCTCAGGAACACGATCGACTGGTTCGACACGCCCGAGCCGGTCACTTGCGAGTAGCCCGCCACCAACGCCTGGGCGATCACCAGCGACAACCCGATCGTCACCAATGGCAGCAGCATCGTGATCGCGCTGCGGTAGACCATCAGCAGGACGATGAGCACCAGAACGGCGATCGCCAGCTCGATGAGAGGCCGATCCCGATCGCCCGCGACCGTGAGGTCGGCGACGGTTGCCGCGGGGCCGGTGAGGTTTGCCGTCAGGGGTGTGCCGGAGACGGTGTGTCGGACGATGTCGCCGATCCGCCGGAATGCGGCATAGGACCGCGGGGTGCCCAGTTCCCCGGCCACGCCGACCGGCAGCACCCAGGCTTTATGGTCCTTGCTGGTGACGACCGCACGCAGGGGCGGCGCGCTGACGAAATCCTGCAGCATCAAGACGTCCCGCGTGTCCTGGCGCAACGCGTCCACCAGTTTGCGGTAGGCGGCTTCGTCGGCGGGGCCGAGCCCCTTGTCGTCGGTCAGGACGACCAGCAGCAGGTCGTCGGAGCCCGATTCGTGAAACGCCTCGGTCATCTTTTTGGCGGTGACGTTCGACGGTGCATCGCCGGGCAGCATGGTGAGCGGATGCTTCTGGGCCATCTCGCCCAGGGACGGGAGTGTCAGCGGTAGGGCGGCCGCGATCGCCATCCAGAGCCCGATCACCGCCCAGGGCCACCGCACCACAAGATCCGCTAGCCGTCGCATATCGTCCTCAACCCCCGTCGGCGCGATCGCGTGCGCTCGCCGGCGACCCGCGCCGACGCCTGAGTCGGGTCGCCCGGCGACACGCTAGGCAACGCGCCCCCAGTGCCCGCGGTCGGCGACCCGCGTGCACACGGACTTCATCGCCTCCAGATAGCGGACAACTGATTTCTCGGCCACCGGATTGTCGGGATACATGATCGCCATCGCCGTGCCCGCCCCGTAGCGGAATATATAAATGGTGAGCTGATAGGAAAACCGGCCGTCGGAGTAGATTCCGATGTTGTTCGCATAACCGAGGTCGGCTGCCGCAAGCACGGCGTTGAGCGGAGCGGCGCCGCCGTGCAAGAAATTCGACACCGGGAAATTCGGCTGTGGCCAGTTCAACCACGGCGCGAGTTCCAATACGCGGTAATACGGCACCTTCGCCAGGTGCAGACCCGAATCGAAAGACGACTGCGCCGCCCAGGCGGCATCGCCGAAAGAGGCCGCAGCTATCGGCACGGTGATCGGCACCAGGCCGGTGAACCAGCCCTGCGTCATGAAATTATCCGTGGTTTTGCGCGTATCCCTGGGGGTGAGGCCGTAATAGGTCAGGGCACCCGTGAACTCGTGCTCCACCAGGGCGATGCAGGCGAACAACCCGCCGACGAAGCGCGCGCCGACCGCCGTGCAGGCCGATTCGAACCGCTCCGTCTGTTCCGCGTCCATCAGCAGTTCGGAGACCATGTCGCTGCCGCCGGGCTGCAGCGGGTCACCCAGTGGGAGCGGGAACTCGGGAAAGCGACCGTTGTTGTTCTCGGCGAAGTCGATCCATGCGCGTACCTGAGGCGAATCCACGGTCAACGTCGAGGTGTACTGGCGCTCGCGGGAGCAGAAATCGTCGAAGCTGCCGGCATCGGGAAGCGCCAGGGCCGCACCGCCTCCGCTCAACGCCGTATACATCCCGTTGGCCTCGAGCATCGTCGTGCCGATCAAGGTCGCGTCCCCGTGGACGTGATCCATGGCGGCAAAAAAAGTGAAATGATCTTCGCTCTGCACGATCCCGAAGGTCCAGCAGCCCCACTCCAGCGGATTCGGTAGGGCCACGAGATGGGCGCGCATTTCGTCAACCGTCATTGCGCCGTGGTCGATCGGCACGAACTCGATATCCGCGGGGTCGCCGATGGCTCGCCTGACGAACTTTCCGTCACCGGTGTGGTCGAACCAGCTGCGAAACGTGTCGTGTCGACGCAGATAGGTGTTGAGGGCGCGGTCCATGGCCGCGACATCGCACCGGCCGGGAACGTCGCAGGTACCGATGATCTGCCGCGAGAAGCCCAGGCCCGCGACCGTCCGTTCCTGATAATTGCGAAGATGTTGGCTCTGCATGTAGCTGATCGGTACAGAACTGACCGGGGCCTGCCGGGCTTTTTCGGCGGCCGCGGTGGTCGGGTGCCAGGAGATGACCGCGCCTGGGGTCGGCGTCCAATCGTCGAGTGAGCCGATCGTTATTTGCCCGATTCGCAAGAGTTTCTCCCCGGTTTTACAACGTTTTCCAAGGCGGCAGCCACGCCGCGGTGGTCACGAGACCAAGATAACCCTTGCGGCGGGCAACGCCGGCGGCATGGGCGGACACTCCCGTCACGGCCGACCGGGTTCGGCGGGCAGTTTTCGGCGGGCAGTTGTGATGCGCCACCGGCCCGGCGCCCAGGGCCCGGCGGTCGGGCGTGCCCGACGATTCTGCCGCGCCGCGCCGCGCCGCCGAGCACGTGTACGCGTGCTTGCCATACGTGCCCGCGGGGGTGATTCGGCTGCGCGATCCGGCGGGGCATGTGTACATTCCCCAACGATGGTGTCTGGGGGCAAATTGCCGGGGGAGTTGCGCTAGCCGGGTTCGGTCTAGGGTGGGCGCGGTGAGCAGCCCGGAACCCGTCTGGGACGACCCACGGCCCCGGCGCCGCACGTGCCCGCGGGCATCAGAGCGTCCGATCGCGACAGTTAGGACAACCGCATGACATCCGCAGATGACCCGATTGAGCGAGCGTCGGGCTTTGCGATCGTCGGCTATGCGGCCCGCTTTCCGGGCGCCGCGGATGCGGACGAATTCTGGCAGGTGCTGGCCGAAGGCCGGGATGCGGTATCCGAGGTGCCCTCCGACCGGTGGGACGTCGACGAGTTCTTCGACCCGGATCCCGATGCGCCCGGCAAGATCGTGACCCGCCGGGCGGGTTTTGTCGACGACGTAACGGGATTCGACGCTCCGTTTTTCGGGATGTCGGCGCGCGAGGTCAGGTTGCTGGACCCGCAGCACCGACTCCTGCTGGAGACGGCGTGGCGCGCGGTGGAGCATGCGGGCACCGCACCAACGGCCTTGGCGGGCACCAACACCGGCGTCTTCGTCGGCTTGGCCACCCATGACTACCTGGGGATGGCCTCCGGCGAGCTGACGTACCCCGAGATCGAGGCCTACATGGCAATCGGGACGTCGAACGCCGCAGCAGCGGGCCGGATCAGCCATCGGCTGGGGCTGCAGGGCCCGTCGGTGGCCGTTGACACGGCGTGCAGCTCGTCGTTGGTGGCGATCCATCAGGCGTGCCAGGCGCTGCTTTTGGGGGAATGCGACCTCGCGCTGGCCGGCGGCGCGAATGTCCTGCTCACCCCGGCGACCATGATCACCTTCTCCCACGCGCACATGCTCGCGCCCGACGGCCGGTGCAAGACCTTCGACGCGGCCGCGGACGGGTACGTGCGCGGCGAGGGCTGCGGTGTCATCGTCATCAAGCGGCTCGCGGACGCGATCCGCGACGGCGACCGGATCCGGGCCGTGATCCGGGGCAGCGCGATCAACCAGGACGGCGCATCGGGTGGTTTGACGGTGCCGAACGGCATTGCACAGCAACGGGTTATCGCCCAGGCGCTGCGGCGGGCCGGCATCGCACCCCGCGACGTGGGGTACCTGGAGGCGCACGGGACCGGGACGTCGCTGGGCGACCCGATCGAGGCCCAGGCCGCGGGCGCGGTGTTCGGCGAGGGGCGCGACGCCGACCGGCCGCTGCTGATCGGGTCGGTGAAGACGAACATCGGTCACCTGGAGGCGGCCGCGGGGATCGCGGGCGTCATCAAGGTCATCCTGTCGCTCGAGCACGACGTGCTGCCGCCGCACCTGCACTTCCGCAATCCGTCGCCGCACATTCCGTGGGACCGGCTGGCGCTGCAGGTCGTGCGGGAGGCCACCGCCTGGGAACGTGACAGCCGGCCCCGCATCGCGGGGGTCAGCTCGTTCGGCTTCGCCGGGACCAACGCGCACGTCGTCATCGAAGAAGCTCCGGGGGCGCCCGATCAGGCCGGTCAGCTCGCCGTGGCACCGGGTCCGGTCGAGCGGCCCGGGGATCGACGGTTCAGCGTGCTTCCGCTGTCGGCGCGCACGCCGGCCGCGCTGGCGCAGCTGGCCGGCCACTACCGCAGCTGGTTGGGCGCGCACCCGGAGGCCACGCTGGCCGATCTCTGCTTCACCGCGGGGGTGGGGCGAGCACACTTCGAGCACCGGGCCGCGCTGGTGGTCGATTCGACGGAATCCGCCGGTGAGCTGCTCGGTGCGCTTGCAGACGATCGGCCGGCACCCGGCCTGGTGCGCGGGGTTTCCGACCGGACACCGAAGACGGCGTGGCTGTTCACCGGTCAGGGCAGCCAGTACGCCGGGATGGCCCGGGAGCTGTTCGAGACCGAGCCGGTGTTCGCCCAGACGATGGCCCGGTGCGCGCAGGCGGTCGCCGATGTGCTCGAAAAGCCTTTGCTGGATGTCATTTTCGACCCGGAAAACGAAGACATCCTGCGGCTGACCACCTACGCCCAGCCCGCGTTGTTCGCGGTGGAGATGGGCCTGGCCCGGCTCTGGCAGTCCTGGGGATTTGAACCCGACGTGGTGCTGGGCCACAGCGTGGGCCAGTATTCGGCGGCGTGTGTCGCGGGGGTGTTCGGCCTCGAGGACGGGGCGCTGCTGATGGCCGAGCGCGGCCGGCTGTTCGGCAGCCTGCCCGCCGGCGGCCGGATGGTCGCGGTCTTCGCCGCCGCCGAGCGTGTGGAGAGCCTCACCGATGAGTTCCCGAGCCTGTCGGTGGCCGCCTACAACGGCGCCAACACGGTGCTGTCGGGACCCGCACCCGATCTGGACCGGGCGATCGCCGGGCCGGTGGCCGACGGGGTCCGGTGCGAGTGGCTGGACACCAGCCACGCGTTCCACTCGGCGCTGCTGGACCCGATCCTGGGCGAGTTCGAGTCGTATGCGAACCGGTTCGAGTTCAGCGCACCCGAACAGATCCTGGTGTGCAACCGCACCGGCGCCGCGCTCGGCAGGAGCGTGAAAATCGACGGCGCCTATTGGCGTCGTCACGCGCGTCAACCCGTGGAATTCGCCGGGAGCGTGCGCACCCTCGCCGATCTGGGCTGCAAAGTGTTGGTAGAGGTCGGACCGCAGCCGGTGCTCACCGCGGCGGCACTGCGGGCGTGGCCCGACCCGGCCACCGCGCCGCGGGCGATCGCGTCGTTGCGTAAAAACACCGCCGACCACCGTCAGATCGCCGAAGCGTTCGCCGAGGCGTACGTCCTGGGACACCTGCCCGACTTCGGCGCCCTCATCGGACCGGCACGCAAGCTCGACCTGCCCACCTACCCGTTCCAGCATCGCGAGTACTGGTATCGGGACAACTGGGAACGACCCCACCAGCAACAGCGCTCCGCCGCCCGTAGCGAAACGGTCCGGCTTCTCGAAGACGATCGGATCGAGGAACTGGCCGCGCTTCTCGACGGTGCGAGTGGCAGCCAGCAGACCGTGGATGTGCTGACCAAGCTTGCCGCGCAACACAACCGGCAGCGTGCGACTCGATCGATCGCGGATGACCGCTATGAGATTCGTTGGGAGAAATCCACCACCGCCGTCTCCGAGACGGAAGGCGGCGAGGGACCGTACTGGGTTCTTGTCGGCGATGACGCCGAGGTGGTTGCGCCGTTGGTCGACGCGCTGACCGCGCGTGGACACCGGCATCGGATGCTTGTGCTGCCGATGTCCGACGCGGACGAGGAGGAACTCGAGGCCGCGTTACGCGCCGCCGCGGCGGACGAGCCGACGCTGCACATCCTGCATGTCGCGGCCCTCGACTCCGACACAACACCGACGACGGGGTCGCTGTCGCGGATGCAGCACCGGGTCCTGGGCGGAACACGGCGACTTTTCCGCGCCGCGGTCGCCGCCGAACTGCGCAGACCCATCTGGGTGGTGACCCGCAACGCGCAGCGAGTCACCGACTCCGACGCCGTGTCGCCGGACCAGAGTTGCCTCTGGGGGTTCGGTCGTGCCGCCTCGCTGGAGCATCCGCAGGTGTGGGGTGGACTGGCGGACTTGGCCGAAGGGACCGCCGACGAATGGTCGCGGTTGATCGAGCGGCTGGCGGCGGCACCCCGCGGCCCGTCCGCGCGGGAAGACCAGGTTGCGCTGCGTGAGCAAGCGGTCTATGTGCCCCGGCTGGTTCGCCGGCTTCGGCAACCGAGCGCAACACCGCCGGCATTGCGTGCTGACGCAACGTATCTGGTGACCGGCGGGCTGGGTGCGCTCGGGCTGGAGATCGCCGGCTATCTGGCCGCGCACGGCGCCCGGCATCTGGTGCTGACCAGCCGGCGCTCACCCGGTGACGCCGCACAACGGCGCATCGACGCGTTACGCGAACAGCACGGCTGCGAAGTCATGGCCGTCGCGGCCGACGTCGCGAACGTCGACGACGTCGCGCGCCTCTTGGCCACGGTGCGGGCCGAGTTGCCGCCGCTGGCCGGCATCGTGCACGCCGCGGGCGAGATCGGCACCACCCCGCTGCGCACCCTCGACGATGCCGAAGTGGACCGGGTTTTCGCCGGGAAGGTATGGGGCGCTTGGCATTTGAGTGAAGCCACGGCGGGCCTGAAGCTGGATTTCTTCCTCAGCATCTCCTCGATCGCCTCGGTATGGGGCGGCTTCGGCCAGACCGCGTACGGCGCGGCCAACGCCTTCCTCGACGGGCTGGCCTGGCGGCTGCGCGAGCAGGGGGGCATCAGCGTGAATTTCGGCCCCTGGTCGGCGGGCATGGCCGACGAGGAGGCTCGTGCGCGACTGGCGCAGCGCGGGGTGCGGACATTGTCCGCCGTCGACGCGCTGGCGGGTATGGCCGACGTCATGGCGGCTTCGTGCGCGCCGGGGGAGCTGCCGGGTCCCGCGCAAGGGGTGGTGGCCCGGATCGACTGGGCCCGCTTCCTGCCGCTGTACCAGCAAGCCGGGAGGCGGTCGTTTCTCGCCGAACTGGAGCGCGAGGTGCCCAGCCGGACGACGGGGGTCGCGGCGCCCGCAACTCTCTCCGGAAAGACCCAGTTGGTCGAGCAGCTCACCCACGCTCCGGTACAGCGGCGCAGGAAGATCCTCGTGGATTACCTGCGCGAGGCGGTGGCGGGGGTGACCAGAGTCGATGCCGCGGAAATCCGCGAGGACGCCGGATTCTTCGACCTCGGCATGGATTCCCTGATGGCCATCGAATTGCGGCAACGCATCGAGCAAGGCGTCGGCAAGGAAATCCCGGCAACCCTGGCGATGGACTACCCACGTCTGTCCGACGTGGCGGACTACCTGCTCGGCGACGTGCTCGGCCTCGCCGAACAGGCCGCCGGCAAGCTGCCCGCGGCCCCCGTCATGACGGCACGCGCCGACGAGCCGATAGCGATCGTCGCGGTGGCGTGCCGTTTTCCCGGCGCATCCGATCCCGAAGCCTTCTGGGAGATGTTGTCCGAAGGTGTCGATGCGATCCGGGAAGTCCCGGACGACCGTTTCGACATCGACGAGTTCTACGACCCGGATCCCGACGCGCCGGGCAAGATTTACAGCCGCTTCGGCGGGTTCCTGGACGAGATCGGCGGATTCGACCCGGAGTTCTTCGGCATTTCCCCACGGGAAGCCGTGTGGATGGACCCGCAGCAGCGGCTGATGCTGGAAACGGTGTGGGAGGCCCTGGAGCGTGCGGGCTACTCCCCGGGGGCGTTGCGCGGCAGCCGAAGCGGCGTCTTCGTGGGGGTGGGCGCCAACGAGTACTCGCACCTGCTGTCCGCCGAGTCGGTCGACAAGCTCGAGCCGCACTTCATCACCGGCAACGCGCTCAACGCGATTGCGGGCCGGGTCGCCTTCGCGCTCGGGCTGGAGGGCCCGGCGGTGGCCGTCGACACCGCGTGCAGCTCGTCGCTGGTGGCCATCCATCAGGCCTGCCAGGCACTGCATTCCGGCGACTGCGACCTGGCGCTGGCCGGTGGGGTGAACGTCTTGCTGAGCCCCGTGTCCATCATCGCCGCCTCGCGCGCCAGGATGCTTTCCCCCGTCGGGCGGTGCAAGACCTTCGACGCTTCCGCCGACGGCTACGTGCGCAGCGAGGGCTGCGGGATCCTGGTGCTCAAGAGGGTGAGCGACGCGGTCCGCGACGGCGATCGGATCTGCGCGGTCATCCCCGGCAGCGCGGTCAACCAGGACGGCGCTTCCAGCGGTCTGACGGTGCCCAACGGGGGTGCGCAGCAACGGCTTATCGCCATGGCGCTGGCGCGCGCCGGCCTGGCCGGCGGGGACGTCGACTACCTCGAGGCGCACGGGACCGGCACCGCACTGGGCGACCCGATCGAGGTGCAGGCGGCCGGGGCCGCCTACGGCGGCGCCCGCGACGCGGACCGGCCGTTGCTGATCGGATCGGTCAAAACCAACATCGGCCACCTCGAGGCGGCATCCGGGGTCGCCGGCCTGATCAAGGTCATCTTGTCGTTGCAGCACGAAATGCTGCCGCAGAGCCTGCACTTCGAGACACCGTCGCCGCACATCCCGTGGGGCTCGCTGCCGGTGCGGGTGGTGGACAAGGCGACTCCGTGGCAGGCCAACGGCCGGTTGCGCCGCGCCGGTGTGAGCTCCTTCGGGTTCACCGGCACCAACGCCCACGTGCTGATCGAGGAGGCGCCACCGCAATCGGCGGCCGACGACGAGTACTCGACGGGTGACGCCTCCCACGACGTCAACGCGGCGCCGGAGGGTGACGCTCACGAGGAGCGGGTCGACGTGCTGCCGCTGTCCGCGCGGTCGCCGCAGTCGCTGGTGGCGCTCGCGCAGCGATACGGGGACTGGCTCAACGCCCACCCGAAGGTCGACGTCGCCGACGTGTGCTTCACGGCCGGGACCGGGCGTTCGCACTTCGAGCACCGGGCGGCGCTGGTCGTGGACTCGGTGCAGGGTGCCCGCGAGCTGCTTGCCGAGTTGGCCGAGAACCGGATGCGATCGGGAGTGGTACGCGGCGAGTGCACCGACCCGCCGACGACGGCGTGGTTGTTCACCGGGCAGGGTAGCCAGTACCCGGGAATGGCGCGCGAGTTGTTCGCCGCCGAGCCGGTTTTCGCGGACACGGTGACACGCTGCGCGGCCGCGGTCGACGGCATCCTGCCGCGCCCGTTGCTGGAGGTGCTGTTCGCCGCCGACCGCGACACCGGAGAAACGCTGCGGCACACGTCGTTTGCCCAGCCCGCACTGTTCGCCGTCGAGACGGGCCTGGCCCGGCTGTGGCAGTCGTGGGGCGTCGAGCCCGACGTGGTGCTGGGGCACAGTGTCGGCCAGTACGCGGCGGCGTGCGTGGCGGGGGTTTTCAGCCTCGAGGACGGGGCCCGGCTGATGGCCGAGCGCGGCCGGCTGTTCGGCGGTCTGCCCGACGGCGGCCGGATGGCGGCGGTGTTCGCCCACCCGAAGTTCGTCGAAGAGCTCGCCAACGAGTTCCCCATGGTGTCGGTCGCCGCCTACAACGGCCCCAACACGGTGCTCTCGGGCCCGGGTGGCGATCTGGAACGGATCGTCACCCGGTGCGGCAACGACGGGGTCCGGTGCAGCTGGCTGGAAACCAGCCACGCCTTCCATTCGGAGTTGCTGGAGCCGGTGCTTGATGAATTCGAGTCGTACGCAGCGCGGTTGGAGTTCGCCGTGCCGACGCTGCCGCTGGTCTGCAACCGCACCGGCGCCGTGCTCACGCCCGAAACCCCGCTGGACGCGCCGTATTGGCGGCGGCACTCCCGGCAGCCGGTGCAGTTCGCCGAAAGCGTGCGCACGGTGGCGGCGCTGGGCTGCTCGGTGTTGATGGAGATCGGCCCGCAACCGGTGCTGACCGGGGCCGCGGTGCAGGTGTGGCCCGAACATTTGGCCGCGCCGCGTGCGATCGTCTCTCTGCGCAAGGGCGTCGGCGACCGCCGCCAGATCGCCGAAGCGCTGGCCGCGGCCTACGTCAGCGGCCATCGGCCCAAGTTCGCCGCGCTGCATCGTCAACCTCGCCGCAGACTCGAGCTGCCCACCTACCCGTTCCAGCGCCGTCGCTTCTGGCCCAAGGCGTCCGGCATCGCCGGCTTCGAGGGACACGGCGGTGCGGTATCCGGAATCCTGGGTAGCGCAAAAGATCTCGCCTCCGGCGACGCCGTCTACACCAGCCGGCTGTCGGTCAAGTCGCAGCCTTGGCTTTCCGATCACGTCATCTACGGCACCGTCGTCGTTCCCGGGGCGACCTACGCGGCGATGGCGCTGGCCGCCGCCGGGACGCCGGCGCGGGTGCAGGACGTCTTCTTCTACGAGCCGATTATTCTGACCGAGAAGGCTTCTCGCGAGGTGCAGTTGACTCTGCATCCGCTCGAGGACGGCTCGCAGGACGGGACGGGCTGGGGCTTCCGGGTGCACAGCCGCCCCTACGGTGTCAGTGATGCCGAATGGTCGCTGAACGCCGACGGCACGGTCGTCAACGGTGCCGCCGGCGTCGACGAGGAGCCGGCATCCGACGCCGCGGAACCCATCGACGCGGCCATCGAGCGGATGGAGCGCATGCGTCCGCAGCAGCTGTTCGAGACGTTCGCCGACATGGAGCTGGCCTGGGGGCCGAACTGGTCCGGTTCCCTGAAGTCGTTGTGGCTGGGCGAGGGCGAGGCGATCGGTGACATCACCGTGGGCGAGGAACTCGCCGAACATCTCGGTACCGAGCCCATGCATCCGGTGCTGCTCGACCTGTGCACGGGCGTCGCCTTCCCGGCGTTCCCGGCACTGCTTGCGGCCGAGCAGGGGGTCAGCGACCTCTTCCTGCCGCTGCGGTACGGGCAGGTGGAGCTGCGGGAGAAGATGCCCCGCCGGTTCTACTGCCGCGCCAAGTGGCACGGCGCCGCCCTCGACAGCGAAACCCAGGTCTTCGACCTCGATTTCCTCGACCGCGATGGCCGCCGCCTCGGCGGGATTCGCGAGTTCACGGTCAAACGCGCGCCCCGGGAGGCGTTGCTGCGCGGGCTCGGTGGCGATGTCACCCGGCTGCTGTACACCCTGGGCTGGCACGAGGTGCCGCCGCCGAGCGGTGCTGCGACAAGCATGGCCGGCACCTGGCTGGTCGCGGGTTTCGACGAACTGGCGGCCGAACTGCCGGGCTGCATCCCCTTCGACCGTGTGACGGATCCGGAGCCCGTGAGCCAGCTGCTGACGCAGGCCCGCGAGCGCGGGATGCCGTTCTCGGGCATCGTCTGGCGCAGCGCCGGACCGGGCGCGGCGGAGTCGAGCGCCGACTCCGTCGCGCGGCTGGAAGCCGAGGTCGCCCAGCTGCTCGGCGCCGTGCACACCCTGACGGCCGCTGACGACTCGGCGCCGGTCAAACTGCCCGGTGGCCTGTGGATCATCACCGAGCGGGCCGTGGCAACCGAATCCGGCGAGCCGGTCGACCCGGTGCAGGCGGCACTCTGGGGCCTGGGCCGCACCATCGTCAACGAGGAGCCGGCCCTGCACTGCAGGCTGGTCGACCACGACGGTTCGCAAGAGGCCGTGCGCTCGCTGGCGGGTCTGCTCGGCGCACCGGTCGACGAACCCGAACTGGCTCTGCGCCAAGGGAAGTTACTGGTGCCCCGGTTACTGCAATGGTCGCGCAGCGGCCACCTCACGGTGCCGCGCGCAGCCGACTACGCGCTGGCCCCCACCGAGCGCGGCGCGATCGACAACCTGCGGCTGACCGAGACCGAAGTACCGCCGCCCGGTGACGGCTACGTGCAGGTGCGGGTGGAGGCCGCCGGCCTGAACTTCCGGGATGTGCTCAATGTGCTGGGCCTCTACCCCGGCGACCCGGGCCCGATCGGCGGCGACTTCGCGGGCGTCGTCACCCAGTTGGGTTGCGGGGTAACCGGACTCGAGGTCGGCCAACGCGTCTATGGCTTCATGCAGGGCGCGTTCTCCAGTCGCTTCAATGTGCCGGCCCAGTTGCTGGCGCCGATTCCCGCTCGCGTGAGTGCGGTTGACGCGGCGACCATTCCCGCCGCGGCGCTCACGGCGCGGCTCGCGTTCGACTGGGCGCAGCTCAAGCCCGGTGACCGGGTGCTCATCCACGCCGCCAGCGGCGGTGTCGGGCTGGCCGCCATCCAGATGGCGCAGCAGCACGGCGCGATCGTCTTCGCCACCGCGAGCACCTACAAACGCGCGACACTGCGCAAGCTGGGTGTGCGGTATGTCTACGACTCGCGCAGTACGGATTTCGCCGACCAGATCCTCGCAGACACCGACGGCGCCGGCGTGGACGTGGTGCTCAACAGCCTGACCAACGAGGGGTTTGTCGAAGCGACGGTGCGGGCCACCGCCCAGAACGGCCGATTCGCCGAGATCGCCAAGCGGGACATCTGGAGTCCCGAGCAGATGGCGTCGGCGCGTCCCGACATCGCCTACGAGATCGTCGCGCTCGACGTGACCACTTTCGAAGAGCCCGAGCGCATTCGCGGCTTGCTGACCGAGGTGTCGGACGGGCTGGCCCGCGGCGAATGGACGCCACTGCCCGCCGAGATCTACCCGCTGACGGAGGCCAGGACGGCGTTCCGCCGGATGCAGCAGGCGCGGCACATCGGCAAGATCGTGCTGCAGATGGCCAACCCGCTCCAGCCGCGGGGCGACCGGAGCTATCTGGTCACCGGTGGACTCGGGGCGATCGGTCTGCACATGGCGGCCTACCTGGCCCAATTCGGTGCCGGGGACATCGTCTTGACCAGCCGGCGCGCGCCCGACGCGGCCGCGCAGCGGGCCATCGAGGACATCACCGAGCGCTACCGGTGCCGCATCCACACCTTCGCGGCCGACGTCGGCGACGAATCCCAAGTCGCGGAGCTGGTACAGCGAATCCGCGCGGAGCTGCCGCCGCTTGCGGGGGTGGCGCATCTGGCGGGCGTGCTCGACGACGCCCTGCTGTCCCAGCAGAGCGTGGAGCGTTTCCGGACCACGTTGGCGCCCAAGGCGTTCGGCGCCTGCTACCTGGACCGCGCCACGAAGGACGACGATCTCGACTTCTTCATCGTGTCCTCCTCGGTGTCCAGCCTGCTGGGTTCACCCGGCCAGGCCAACTACTCGACGGCCAACGCATGGCTCGACGGGCTGGTCGCGCAGCGGAAGGCGCAGGGCCTGCCGGCGACCGGTCTCAACTTCGGCCCCTGGGCGCAGGGGGGCATGGCGTCGTCGGAGGCCGCGCGCGCCAATATCGGCGCGCAGGGCCTGGTTCCGCTGGACCCCTCCGCCGCACTCGCTGCGCTCGCCGAGGTCGTCGCCAACGGGACGGGGCAGGCGACCGTCATCAAGGCCAACTGGCAGCGCGCCGCGAAGGTGCTGGGCAGTTCTCGTCCGCCGATCCTGGACCTCGTGCTGCCGAGCGCCGTCGGGGAGACGACCGGTGACAGTGAGCTGCTCCGGCAACTGCAGGAGATACCGGCCGCCCGGCGCGCCGGTTTCATCACCGAATTCCTGCAGCGCGAGGTGCAGGGCTTCCTGCGGCTCGCGCAACCGCCGGCCGCGACCAGCCGGTTCCTGGACCTCGGTACGGATTCGCTGATGGCGGTCGAGCTTCGCAACCGGTTGCACAGCCAGTTCGGTGGGGCGTTCACGATCAACGCCACCGCGGTGTTCGACTATCCGACAATCGGCGGGCTCGCCGAGTATCTGGCCGGCCAGCTGCCCGAGTCGGCGGGCGAGGCGGAACCGGGTGCGGCGCCGGAGCCGGGCCCGCAACCCGCCGCGGCGCCCGAGCCGGGCCCGGACGCTGTCGGGGCGCCCGAGCCGAGTTGACACCCGGGTCAGTCGGCGATATCGAATCCGGTGACGACCCTGACCGGGCGCACGCGCACCGCCGGTTCGCCCGGAACTCCGTTGCGGCGGACGAACTCCGCCGCGCGTGCTTCGCCCATGTACCGGGGTGTCCAGCAGGCCTCGCGGGTCCTGGCTCACCGTGGCTTCTTTATTTGCAACCCGCACCCTGCCGCGAACGAGTAGGGCGGATGCGGGTCGTCGACGCAGCACACGACGCGCGGATCACGCGCCAGCGCAAGGCCTTTTACGTGTCACGGCCGGTGTTGACCACGAGCGGTCCGTCGTCGACGACGAACCACACGGGCGCGGCCGCATAATCGCGCATCCCGGCGGGGGTGCCGGCCGCGCCGGAACTCGACGACTTCCCCGGCGAGTTCGAGCCGCCCGGCCATGCCGCTAGAGCCGGGCCAGGTCGTACTCGCCGAGGTGGTCGATCAGGTTGTGCAGGTGGTCGCCCGAGGTGCCCAGGGTGTGCTCGATCGCGGTGAGCCGCGCCGCATAGTGGGCTATCGGGTATTCCGCGGTCACGCCGATGCCGCCGTGCATCTGGATCGACTCCTGCGCGATGTGCCGGCCGGAGCGGCCGATCTGCAGTTTGGCCCGCGAGGCGATGAGCGGGTCGAGGTTGCCGTCGGCGATGGACATCGCGGCGTACAGGCTCATGCTGCGGGCCAGTTCCAGTGAGACGTACATGTCGGCGGCCCGCTGGGTCAGCGCCTGGAACTTGCTGAGCGTGACGCCGAACTGTTTGCGGGTCTTCAGGTAATCGGTGGTCAGCCGCAGCGCTTCCTCCATGGCACCGACCGCCTCGGCGCACAACGCCGACTGGATGCGGATGATCGCGTCACGGATGGCGCCCGACGCGTCGGCCGCTTCGCCCAGCGGTTCGGCGGGCGCGGAGTCCAGGTCGATCTGGGCACCGCGCTGTCCGTCGAAGGTGCGGTAGGGGTGGCGGGCCACGGAGGTGTTTTCCGCGGCCGCGTCGACCAGGAACAGCCCGGTGCCGCCGTCCGGCAGCGCGGCGCTGACCACCAGCGTGTCGGCGCAGTCGCCGGCCAGCACCGGGTTCTTCCGTCCGCTCACGGTCCACGAATCGCCCTGCCGCACAGCCTTGGTGTCGACCTCCGCGGACGGCGCACGGTGACCCGGCTCGAGGTGGGCGAAGGCCAGCAACCGCTGTCCGGCCGCGACGTCGTCGAGCAGCTGCTGCCGGCCGCCCAGCGCGGCGATCAACGCGCCGGGCCCCAGCGCGGCGTGCAGCACCGGTTCGGGCGCAAGCCGGCGGCCGGCCTCGGTGAGCACGACCATGATCTCGATCTGGCCGGCCTCGTCCGGGTCGAACCCCAGGCCCAGGATTCCGGTGTCGGCCAGCTGACTCCAGACCTCGCGGCTCCAGCCGAGATCGGAGCCGATGACCTTGTTGCGGGTCTCCGGGTCGTAGGTGCGCGCCAGCAGGTCGCGGGTGGTGTCGCGGAGCAGTGCCTGCTCTTCGGTCAACTGAAAGTCCATGGCTGCCTCACAATCCCAAAATGTTACAGGCCCAAAATATTCGCAGGCCCAAAATCTTCACAGGCCCAAAATGGTGGACGCGATGATGTTGCGCTGCACTTCGCTGCTGCCGCCGTAGATCGACGTCTTGCGGTAGTTGAGGTAGTGCGGCGCGCTGTGTTGCGCCCAGGCCGGCGACGAGATGTCGCCGATATCCGGGCCGTCGGCCGGCAGCGCATCGGCCCCGGCCACCTCGACGAGCAGTTCGGTGGCCAGCTGCTGCAACTGGCTGCCGCGCAGCTTGAGCACCGACGACGCCGGGTTGGGCTTGCCGCCCGACGAATCCGACACCACCCGCGACTGTGTGAGTTCCAGTGCGAGGAGCTCGTTTTCGGCCTCGGCCAGCCGGGCCGCGAACAGCGGATCGTCGAGCACTCCGGTTTCGGCCGCGTACTTCTTCACCTCGGCCAGGCGCACCTTGGTCCGCCCCACCCCGGCGATGCCGGTGCGCTCGTTACCCAGCAGGAATTTCGCGTAGGTCCAGCCCTGATTCTCTTCTCCGACAAGCTGGTTGGCGGGGACCCGGACGTCGGAGAAGAACAGCTCGTTGACCTCCTGGCCGCCGTCGATCGTCTTGATGGGCCGCAGGGTGATACCCGGCGTCTTCATGTCGAAGAGCAGGAACGAGATGCCGGCCTGGCGCTTGGGTGCCTGCGGGTCGGTGCGCACCAGGCAGAAGATCCAGTCCGCGTACTGGCCGAGCGTCGTCCAGGTCTTCTGGCCGTTCACGATGTAGCTGTCGCCGTCGCGGACGGCGGTCGTGCGCAGCGACGCCAGGTCCGAACCCGCCTCGGGCTCGGAGAAACCTTGGCACCACCAGATGTCGAGGCTGGCCGTCGGCGGCAGGAAACGTTGTTTGATCTCCTCCGAGCCGAATTCGGCGATCACCGGGCCCACCATCTTGGTGTTGAAGTTCAGCGGTTCCGGGACGCTCGCCAGCTGCATCTCGTCGGCCCAGATCTGGTGCTGGGTGGGAGTCCAGTCCTTGCCACCCCACTCGACCGGCCAGTTCGGCACCGCCAGGCCGTGCTCGTGCAGGATCTTTTGACTGGTGACGATGTCCTCGCGGCGCACCGACGCCGCGCCCTCGCGCGCCCGCGCGCGCAGCTCCTGCGGGATCTTCGTCGTGTAGAACGTGCGAAGTTCGTCGCGGAACGCGGCCTCCTCCGGTGTGAGCGCCAGTTGCATGGCAGCCTCCTGTCCTCTCGGGGAACGTGGCGACCCGCCGAGGAGTGACATTTCCCGATCAAGGTCGTTCGCTTGGCTTACATCTTTACCTATCGAGTGCGAGTGTTGTCCACAGACTCGGATTAATCCACAAATTCGCTCGCCGACGACGTTCGCCGGGCTCGTTTCGTCGGCCGGCGCGCCTACGGTCGGCGCATGCGCGCAGACCTTCCCGCCGAGCGACTACATCGACGACTCGCCGCCGACCCCGACGCCGACCCGCCCGCCGATGCGGGCGGCGCGCCCGCGGAGGACCCGGATTCGCTGCTGCCGCGGTGGCTTCCCGCGGCGTCGCCGGGTCCGAGCTGGGTGGCCAGGGTGCGCGCCGATCCGGGCCGGGCCGGTGCCATCGCGCTGGCGGTCGTGGCGGCGCTGGCCGTGCTGGTCACCGTGTTCACCTTGTTGCGTGACCGGCCCGCACCGGTGATGTCGGCCAAACTCCCCCCGGTGGAGAAGACGTCCCCGGGCACGCCCCGGTCGTCGGCCGGCCCGGGCGCCGTTGCGCCGGCCGACGCCGACCACCCGGTGGTGGTCAGCGTCGTCGGCCTGGTGCACACTCCCGGGCTGGTCACCCTGGCGCCGGGCGCGCGTATCGCCGATGCGCTGCAGGCCGCCGGCGGCGCGGTGGCCGGGGCGGACACCATCGGGCTGAACATGGCCCGCCCACTGGGCGACGGCGAACAGATCGTGGTCGGGCTGGCACCCGCTCCGGGCCGGCCGGCGGGGCTGGGCAGTTCGGTGGCCTCCGGCCCGGTACCGGCCCCGGCCTCGGGGCCGGCCTCGGGGCCGGCGAAGCCGAAGCCGGGCCAGGTGCTCGACCTCAACGCCGCAACCGTCGAGCAGCTCGACACCCTCCCGGGTGTCGGACCGATCACCGCCGCCGCGATCGTGGCGTGGCGGCAGGCCAACGGCAAGTTCACCAGCGTCGACCAGCTCGCCGACGTCGACGGCATCGGCCCGGCACGGCTGGAGAAGCTGCGTGCCCTGGTCCGCGTCTGACGTTGGCCGGTCCGGGTCACCCACCTCCGGCGAGCCGGCGCCGATGCGCGTCGACGTTCGCCTGGTGCCGGCCGCGCTCACCGGCTGGGTGGTGACCGCCGCCGGGATCGTGTGGCCGGTGGGTCGGGCGCTGGCGTGGTGCTGCGTCGTGCTGCTCGCGGCTTCGGGCGTGCTGGCCTGCTATGCGGGGGGCCGTTCCGGCGAGCACCCGCGCGTGCGGGCGGTCAGTGCCGGACTGCTCGCCGTCGCGGTCGTGGGTGCGGGATTCGGCCTCGCGATCGCCCTGCGCTGCGATGCGCTGGGCAGGCACCCGATCACCGCCGCCTTCGGGACGGCGGCACCGGTGACGGTCACCCCCACCGAGAGCCCGATAGCGCTGGGCGGCGGACGGCTGATGTTCCGTGCCGGCCTCGTGTGCTTGGGGGCAGAAGAAATGTCGGGTCGCGTAGTCGTTTTCGCGCGAGCGTCCGAATTCGGTGACCTGATGGTGGGCCAACCGGTGCGGTTCACCGCCCGGATCAGCCGGCCGGCCCGCCACGACTTGACCGTCGCGGTGCTCAACGCCGCGGGGCGGCCGACGGTGGGCACCGCCGGCGCGGTCCAGCGGGCGGCTCACGCGGTGCGCATGCGCTTCGCCGCCGGCGCCCGCGACGCGCTGCCGGCCGCCCAGGGTGCGATGCTGCCCGCCCTCGTCCTCGGCGACACCTCGGCGGTGACCGCCGAGGTCGGCCGGGAGTTTCGTGCGGCGGGAATGACGCATCTGACGGCGGTGTCCGGGGCCAACGTCACCATCGTGTGCGCGGCGGTGCTGTTCTCGGCGCGGTTGATCGGGCCGCGCGCGGCGGTTGCGCTCGCCGCGGCCGCGTTGGTCGCGTTCGTCATCGTCGTGCAGCCGACGGCGAGCGTGCTGCGGGCGGCGGTGATGGGGGCGATCACGTTGGCGGGCATGCTGTCGTCGCGCCGGCGCCAGGCGCTCCCGGCACTGGCTGCCACGGTGCTGGTGCTGGTGGCCGTCGCCCCCCAGCTGGCCGTCGACGTGGGGTTCGCGCTGTCGGTGCTGGCGACGGCCGCGCTGGTGCTGATCGCGCCGGCCTGGTCGCGGCGCCTGGTCGCCAGAGGCTGGCCCCGGCCTGCGGCGGACGCGTTCGCGGTCGCCTGGGCCGCCCATGCGGTCACCGCCCCGCTGGTGGCCGGCATCTCGGGCCGGGTCAGCCTGGTCGCTGCCGGGGCCAACCTCGCGGTGGCGCCCGTGATCGCACCGATCACCGTGCTGGGCAGCGCCGCGGCCGTGCTGGACCCGCTGTGGCCGACCGGTGCGCGGCTGCTGATCCGCTTCACGGGCCCCGAGCTGTGGTGGGTCCTGGGCGTGGCGCGGTGGTCGGCCGCGGTGCCCGCGGCCGCCGTGCCCGTGCCGTCGGGCGTGCCGGGGGTGCTGGTGGTGGGGGGCGTCACGGTGGTGCTGCTGGTCGCGGTCAAGCTGCTGGGGGGGCGGCGACGGTTTCGCATGGCGGTCGGATACGCCGGCGGGCTTTTTCTTCTGTGCCTGCTGGCCTGGTCGCTGTCGGGACTGGTCGCTCCCCGGTCAGAATCCCGTGACACCATCGTGGGGTGAGCGAGGTTTCGTCGTTGCATCTGGTCTTGGGAGACGAGGATCTGCTGGTCGAGCGGGCCGTGGCCGACGTGCTGCGGGCGGCGCGCAAGCGGGCCGGCACCAACGACGTGCCGGTCAACCGGATGCGGGCCGGTGAGGTCAGTACCTACGAGCTCGCCGAGCTGCTGAGCCCGTCGCTGTTCGCCGACGAACGCATCGTCGTGCTCGAGGCCGCCGCCGACGCGGGCAAGGAAGCGGTCGGGGTGATCGCCTCGGCCGCCGCCGACCTCCCGTCGGGAATCGTGCTGGTGGTCGTGCATTCCGGTGGGGGGCGCGCCAAGGCGCTGGCCAAGGAACTGCAGTCGCTCGGCGCCGCGGTGCACCCGTGTGCGCGGGTCACCAAGGCCGCCGAACGGGTCGACTTCGTCCGCAAGGAGTTCCGTGCCCTGCGCGCCAAGGTCGACGAGCGGACGGTGACCGCGCTGCTGGACGCCGTCGGCTCCGATCTCCGCGAGCTGGCGTCGGCCTGTTCGCAGCTGGTCGCCGACACCGGCGGGGTCGTCGACGCCGCCGCGGTGCGGCGCTACCACAGCGGCAAGGCCGAGGTGAAAGGGTTCGACATCGCGGACAAGGCCGTGGCCGGCGACGTCGCGGGGGCCGCCGAGGCGCTGCGGTGGGCGATGATGCGGGGCGAGCCGCTGGTGGTGCTCGCCGACGCGCTGGCCGAGGCCGTGCACGCGATAGGCCGGGTGGGGCCGCTGTCGGGCGACCCCTACCGCTTGGCGGCGCAGCTGGGGATGCCGCCGTGGCGGGTGCAGAAAGCCCAGAAGCAGGCCCGGCGTTGGTCACGGGACACGGTGGCGACCGCCATGAAGGTGGTGGCGGCTCTCAACGCCGACGTGAAGGGGGCCGCCGCGGACGCCGACTACGCGCTGGAATCCGCGGTCAGGCGGGTGGCCGAGCTGGTGGCCGACTGAGGCCCGTGCGCGGGCGAAGCAGGGGGAGAGGCCGGCCGGGGGCCGTGCCGGCGAGACTCAGATCTTGTTGAGGGCGCGGGCCAGCGCCGACTTCCGGTTGGCCGCCTGGTTCTTGTGAATCACGCCCTTGCCGGCCGCCTTGTCCAGTTTGCGGTTGGTCGCGACGAGCAGCTCGGCGGCCTTGTGCTTGTCGCCGTTGTGGGCGGCCTCACGGAACGCGCGAACGGCGGTGCGCAGCGAGGACTTCACCGACTTGTTGCGCAGGCGCGCGCGCTCGTTCGTGCGGTTGCGCTTCTGCTGCGACTTGATGTTGGCCACGCCTGAGTTTCCTTCTTCGATTCGGTGGTTGCTTGGGACCGGCATCCGATATCCCCGACAGCGACTGCCCAGGTTATCAGTCGGTTACGTTTTTCCCCAAAAGGGGAACCCCCGGCTTGCCATCTCCTCGAGTGAGGCAGCATCTGAACAGTGAGTGCCGCGAACCATCTCGAGGAAACCAAACGCGGCCCGCGCGGCCTGCTACCCGCCGAGCACATCTTCGGCGGGTACGACACTTCGGACTCCTACTCGATGGCGTTCGACGAGATGTTCGACGCCCAGGGCGCCGTCCGCGGCCCCTACAAGGGCATCTACGCCGAACTCGCACCGTCGGACGCCTCGGATCTGAGGGCCCGCGCCGAAGCGCTGGCCCGCGCGTTCATCGACCAGGGCATCACGTTCTCGCTGTCGGGTCAGGAGCGGCCATTCCCCCTCGACCTGGTGCCGCGGGTGATCTCCGGGCCCGAATGGAGCCGGCTGGAGCGCGGCATCATCCAGCGGGTCAAGGCCCTCGAGATGTACCTCGACGACATCTACGGGGACCAGGAAATCCTGAACGACGGCGTCATCCCGCGCCGCCTGATCACGTCCTGCGAGCATTTCCACCGCCAGGCCGTCGGCATCGTCCCGCCCAACGGCGTCCGCATCCACGTCGCGGGTATCGATTTGATTCGCGACGAGCGGGGCAATTTCCGGGTGCTGGAGGACAACCTGCGCTCACCGTCGGGCGTGTCGTACGTCATGGAGAACCGCCGCACCATGGCGCGAGTGTTCCCGAACCTGTTCGCCACCCACCGGGTGCGTGCCGTCGACGACTACGCCGCGCACCTGCTGCGCGCACTGCGCAACTCGGCGGCCACCAACGAGGCGGACCCCACCGTCGTCGTCCTCACCCCCGGAGTCCACAACTCGGCCTATTTCGAGCATTCGCTGCTGGCCCGGCAGATGGGCGTCGAGCTGGTCGAGGGGCGTGACCTGTTCTGCCGGGACAACCAGGTTTACATGCGCACCACCGAGGGCGAGCGTCAGGTCGACGTCATCTACCGGCGCATCGACGACGCGTACCTGGACCCGCTGCAGTTCCGCGCCGACTCGGTGCTGGGGGTGGCCGGCCTGGTCAACGCCGCCCGCGCCGGCAACGTCGTCGTCTCCAGCGCGATCGGCAACGGGGTCGGCGACGACAAGCTCGTCTACACGTACGTGCCGACGATGATCGAGTACTACCTCGGGGAGAAGCCGCTGCTGGCCAACGTCGACACCTTGCGCTGCTGGCTGGACGACGAACGCGACGAGGTGCTGGACCGGATCGACGAACTGGTGCTCAAGCCGGTCGAGGGGTCCGGGGGCTACGGGATCGTGTTCGGTCCGCACGCCTCCGCGAAGGAACTGACCGCCGTCGCCAAGAAGATCCGCGACGATCCGCGCAGCTGGATCGCGCAGCCGATGATGGAACTGTCGACCGTGCCCACCCAGGTGGACAACTCACTGGCCCCCCGCTACGTCGACCTGCGGCCGTTCGCGGTCAACGACGGCGACGACGTGTGGGTGCTGCCGGGCGGCCTGACCCGGGTGGCCCTGGTCGAGGGCTCCCGGGTGGTCAACTCCAGCCAGGGGGGCGGCTCCAAGGACACCTGGGTGCTGGCACCCCGCGCGGCGGCCGCCGACCGTGAACTGGGCGCCGCCGAGTTGGTGCGTTCGCTGCCCGAGCCCCCGCCGGACCCGGCGCACGAGGGCCACCCGAGGCAAAAGCAGCATCAGAATGAGCAACCGCAGCAAAAACAGCAGCAACGCGCGCAGAGGACCCGCTGATGCTGGCCCGCAACGCGGAGGCGCTGTACTGGATCGGCCGCTACGTCGAGCGGGCCGACGACACCGCGCGCATCCTCGATGTCGCACTGCATCAACTGCTCGAGGACTCCAGCGTCGATCCCGACCAGGCGTCGCGGCTGCTGCTGCGGGTGCTGGGCATCGACCCTCCCGCCCATGACCTGGACGTGTGGTCGCTGACCGACCTGGTCGCCTACAGCACCGACCTTTCCGGGGGATCCTCGATCGTCGACGCGGTGACGGCCGCGCGGGAGAACGCGAAGTCGGCGCGCGAAGTGACCTCGAGTGAGATCTGGGAGTGCCTGAACACCACCTACCATGCCCTGGGTGAGCGGCAGCGTGCCGCCAAACGCCTTGGGCCGCACGAGTTTCTGTCGTTCATCGAGGGCCGGGCGGCGATGTTCGCCGGCCTGGCCGATTCGACGCTCTCCCGGGACGACGGGTACCGGTTCATGCTGTTGGGCCGCGCCATCGAGCGCGTGGACATGACGGTGCGGCTGCTGCTGTCGCGGGTCGGGGACAGCGCCTCGTCGCCGGCCTGGGTGACGTTGTTGCGCTCGGCGGGTGCGCACGACACCTACCTGCGCACCTACCGCGGCGTGCTGGACGCGGGACGGGTGGTCGAGTTCATGTTGCTCGACCGGCTGTTCCCGCGGTCGGTCTTCTACTCGCTGCGGCTGGCCGAACACAACCTCGAGGAGTTGCTGCACAATCCGCAAAGCCGGATCGGGGCGACCATCGAGCCGCAGCGGCTGCTCGGTCAGGCCCGCAGCGAGCTGGAATTCGTGCAGCCCGGGGTGCTGCTCGAGTCGTTGGACACGCGGCTGGCGAGCCTGCAGCGAACCTGTCATGACGTCGGGGAAGCATTGGCGCTGCAGTACTTTCACATCACCCCGTGGGTGGCGTGGTCGGATGCCGGCCACAACGGCGGGTTGGTCGGCAAAAAGGGGGAGCCCTGATGTGGCGAATGCGGGTGGTGCACACCACCGGCTACGCCTATCAGGCGCCGGTGATCGCCTCCTACAACGAAGCCCGGCTGACCCCGCGGTCCAACGGCAGGCAGAACGTCATCCTCAACCGCGTCGAAACCATCCCGGCCAGCCGGTCCTACCGCTACATCGACTACTGGGGCACCGCCGTCACGGCGTTCGACCTGCATGCGCCGCACGCCGATCTCACGGTGATGTCGTCGTCGGTCGTCGAGACGGAGCCGCTCCAGCCGCCGTCGAGGGACGCCGGCTGGAGCGACCTGTGTTCCGGGCCCGTGATCGACCGGTTCGACGAACTGGTCCGTCCTACCCCGCACACCCCGGCCAGCAAGCGCCTCAGCTCGGTGGGCAGGAAGCTCGCGAAAAGCCACGAGCCCGCCGACGCCGTCGTCGTCGCGGCCGAGTGGGTGCGCGGCGAGCTGGACTACCTGCCGGGAACCACCAGCGTGCATTCCTCGGGCCTGGACGCGCTGAGGGCGGGCAGGGGCGTGTGCCAGGACTTCGTGCACCTGTCGCTGATGCTGTTGCGCGCCATGGGCATCCCGTGCCGTTATGTGTCCGGTTACCTGCACCCCAGGAGCGACGCCGTCGTCGGTGACACCGTGGACGGGCGCAGCCACGCCTGGATCGAGGCGTGGACCGGTGACTGGTGGAGCTACGACCCCACCAACGACAGCGAGATCACCGAGCAGTACGTCAGCGTGGGCGCCGGGCGCGACTACGCCGACGTCGCCCCGCTGAAAGGCATCTACTCCGGCGAGGGGGCGACCGACCTCGACGTCATCGTGGAGGTCACCCGCCTGGCCTGACCGTGCGGCAGCCGGTTGCCGTTACGGCGCTGGGACTTTCGGCGAACCGCGGTCACGGCCGGCCGTTGACCTCCACCCGGTGCAGGTCGTCGCCGAGCTCGATGCGCCCGCCGAACTCGCCGGCCGCCAGCGCCCGCCACTGCTCCTCCTGGCCGGGCACCAGCGCCGGCACGTAGTGCGTCATCACCAGGGTGCCCACGCCGGCGCGGGCCGCCGTCGCCGCCGCCTCCTGCACCGAGGAGTGGTAATCGCAGATGTCCTGCAGCCGCTGCTGCGCGATGTTGGCGACGATGTCCTTGCGGATCACGGTGTGCACCAGGGCGTCGGCCCCGGCGGCCAGCCCGTCGAGGGTGGCGCAGGGCACCGTGTCCCCGGCCAGCACCACCGACGCCCCGCCGTACTCGATGCGGAACCCGATGGTCGGCGCCACCGGCCGGTGATCGGTGGGGGCGACCCGGATCGACACACCGTCGCGGTCCCACACCGGCCCGTCGGTGTGCTCGTGGACCTGCACCGCCGGCGGCACGTCGAGGTCGGCGTGATGAGCGATCCGGTAGCCGATGTCGTGGCGGAACGCCTGCAGCGTCGCCTCGACCGTTTCGGCGGTGCCGGGCGGCCCGATGATCGGCAGCGGCGCCGGATCGGGCGCGAAGGTACTGATCCAGCGGGTGATGAGGAGGTCGCCGAGGTCGCCGATGTGGTCGCTGTGCAGGTGGGTGAGCAGCAGCGCCGACAACCCGGCGGCGCCCACCCCGACCGCCGCGGCGCGTTGCAGCACCCCGCGCCCGCAGTCCACCAGCAAAACCTGGCCGCCGGCGCGCACCAGGGTGGCCGGACCGGCGCGGTTGGGGTCGGGGACGGGGCTGCCGGTTCCGAGCAGCGTGATCTCGATCATGGCGTGATCTTCGCAAGCCGCACGCGCGTGCGGCGCCCGATTGCCGCTTCCGGGTCGCGCTCGTGCCGTCGACCTGGCGCTCGGGACGGGGTAACCTGATGTGAACCAGATCACCCCCGGCGGGAGGCCAGATGCGGATCGCGGACGTCTTGAAGAACAAGGGGGCGGCGGTGGTGACGATCAACCCCGATGCGACGGTCCACGAACTGCTCGCCGGGCTGGCCGAACAGAACATCGGCGCCATGGTGGTGATCGACGCCGACGGGGTCGTCGGCATCGTCTCGGAGCGCGACGTGGTGCGCCAACTGCACGCGCACGGCGCCAGCGTGTTGTCTCGCCCGGTGTCCAAGATCATGACGGCCGCGGTCGCGACGTGCACGAAGGCCGACACGGTCGATACCGTCAGCGTGCTGATGACCAAGCAGCGGGTGCGTCACGTGCCCGTGCTCGACGGCAGGAAGCTGATCGGCATCGTCAGCATCGGCGACGTCGTCAAGACGCGGATGGAAGAACTCGAGGCCCAGCAGCAGCAACTGCACTCCTACATCACGCAGGGTTAACACGCATGGTTAAAGATGTTTCGGTAATTGGGTGAGTCATTTCGCCGGATTCGCCCTGCGGTAGGGGACGATTAGCGTGTGGCAGGATCTGCTGGCAAGCGGCGATCGGGTACCGGCTCGAGAGTGCCTGCGCGGCGGGACTTTCAGGCACTCAAGGAGCGGCGGATGGCCGCGGCGGACATGTTCGCCCA